>Ga0079098_1004294_pt1 | contig 13498 bp, 4 predicted proteins | sample ADurb_H2B_01_Slu_FD_74559 | JGI IMG/M metagenome (GOLD analysis project Ga0079098, IMG submission 74559) | Active sludge microbial communities from Illinois, USA, of municipal wastewater-treating anaerobic digesters - ADurb_H2B_01_SludgeMetaT... | ecosystem: Engineered > Bioreactor > Anaerobic >...
ATTACTTCCGCATCATGAGGAAGTATCCGGCCACCACGACGATGGCGATCACGGCGAAGATCGCGAGGATCATCGTCATGGGCAGCCCTTCGGCGGGCGGCGCCGTGGGTGTCGTGGGTGTCGCGGGCGTTGCCGTGGTCACCGTCTCGGTCGGGGTGGTGGGGGTCGTTACCGGTTCGGTGAAGAGCGCGTAGATGCTGAAGTGCGTTATCCGGATCTCGACGGTCCTCGTGCCCGGGATGATGGTCGTCGGGACGTCCTCCCAGAGACCGGACTCTTTGTTGTACCACTTCATCATGCACTGCTGGTTCGTGAGGTCGAGGGAGTTCCAGACGTCCTCGGGGATGTCGAGCGAGAGCGTGATTGCCGGGTCGAAGGTCGCGCCGTCGGGGCCTGCCTCGTAGGCGTAGCCGGCGAACTTGAAGACCGATCCGGACGGAACCGCCGGGACCGCGTCGCCGGCGAGGGGTTTGAGGTCGATCTCGCCGAGCGGTTTGCCGTTGGCGTCGAGCGCCGTCGTGCCGATCGGGACGAGCATGCTCGCGACGTTATCGGCGGCGTTCACGATGACGGACTTGAGGACAGTGCCCGCGCTGCCGGTCAGGAGGGTGCCCGTCCCGGTGTAGGTGGAGACGGTGCTGCCACCGCCGCCGCCGCCGCCGCCGCCGCCGCCACCGCCGCTCGGGCTCAGGGTAAAGTGGACCGCCGCGGTCTGATTGGCGATGACTGTCACTTCGGAGGTGGTAGAGTCATAATACCCGCTCCGTGTCACCTTGACTGTGTGGTTCCCGATCGGAACATTGGTCAGAGTCCCATCCGTCAGAACACTGGTAGCCACTCCGTCAAGATGGATGGTCGCACCCGTGGGAGTAGACGTGACATAGATGCTCCCGACCGGCACGAGGTCGAAGTGAGCCGGAACGGTCTGGCCGGCAACCACCGTCACCTGCGAGGATTTCGGGGCATACCCGGCAAGCGTCACCGTGACGTTGTGGTTCCCTGCCGGAACAGCGGTCAGGGTTCCGTTCGTCACCTTGCCCGTGTCCACTCCGTCAAGGTAGATCGCCGCACCCGTGGGGACGGATGTGACGGCGATGCTCCCACCGGGGATGATCTTGAGTATGCCCTCTTCGTATGCCTGTATCGTTCCCTTTGCGCTCTGTCCAAACATGTAGACCAGGTAATCGCCGGCATCCAGGCCCGATGTCGAGACGGTGGTCTTATTCGTGTTTGCCACCACATACTTCCCGCTGCTCGGGCTGACGTAGATGTTACTGATGAGTTTCTGAGTTGCAGGGATATCGTTGTAGGTGAGGTTCAGGCGGAGCGAATCTTTGCCGAGTGTCGCCGCATCGATGAGCGAGGTGCCGTTGTAGGCGACATCGCGGAGCAGAACCACACCAAGGTGATCACACGATGAGTTGAATGATACGGTGATGCTTCCTCCCTGCACCACGCTTGAGGGGATCGAGACCCGTTCCCCGCTCTCCATGACCATGACCGGCATCGCGGCGAGGAAGCCGAGACGGTCACCGTCCATGGCGATTGCGGCAAGCACGTAGTCGCCGGATGCGGGCTTGATCGCCTTCAGGCCCTGAGCGTTCAACCGATAACCGGTGTTCAGGTCCACCTGGTTATCGGGGTGGCGGAGGGTCTCGGAGATGTTGCCGGTGTCGGTGATGAGTTTCCCGTCATATTCGGATGGCGGCTTGATCGTGCCGTCATCATTAACGACGATCTTCGTCCACCCGCCTTCGATGAAGATATAAGCAGTCTTCCTGATGAGATCGGTGTAGTTGACCGAGCCCATACCACCTTTTCCGCCTTTGATCAGATCGGCGATGTAGGTCTCGTTTGCTTCCGCGAGCACGAGGGTAGCGTTCCTGGCGTGGGGGACCGTCACGAGGAAGTCGAGGCTCACACCCGGATCGAGGAGCCAGGCCTTACGGTAGGTCTCACTCCCGGTAAGGGTCCGGTTTGCATCATTGTCGACGGTTACGTAAGTGTCGTTAGTGACCTGGCCGACGTTCGTAACATTCCTCACCAGAGTATCCAGGGTGGGGAGGGTTACGGTGCACCCGTAGAGAGTGATGGAACTTATCGTGGTTCTGCTGATATCTTTTATCGCGGTGTGGGTCGTGTCGATGCCGGAAAACTCGCCCATCTTCGTTGAGTTCACCCAGATCATGTAGTTGTAGTAGAGGTGGAATGCGCGGCTACCATAGTTGCCGGCCTTATCATAGGCACGGAACGCGAGATCGCGGTTTCCGTCTTCTATTTGGGTGGTATCTGACCCGGAGGCAGCGTTGTTGGACCAGAGTACCTCACCAGTAGCGACATCCACGAGGGCGACATTGTTAAAGTACAGGTCGGCGACGTCCCAGTTCAGGGTCAGCGTCTCGCCGGCCTCTATGTAACCATCACCATCGCTGTCGGCGATCGTGAAGGAGTTGATCACCGGCGCGACGGTGTCGAGCGTGAAGGTCCAGTTCCGGAACCATTCGCCACCTATGCTACCAGCCCCGGTTCCGCTGACGTTCACCCAGTACTGGCCGTCGGCAAGATTATCGATCAAGGTAGTGTTTTTCACATAGCCTGTGGAGGAAGAGGGGTTCGGTTTCAGATCGATCGTTCCACTGGTAGTGGAACTAAGGTACATCTTAACGGACCCCGGTTCTATCTCGGTCATGAATGCCTGAATAAACTCCGGGATAGCCTTGATGTAACTTCCATCAGGCGGTTGGAGATCTGAAAACCCAACCTTGACGACGTTGAAATAGAACGGTTCAGTCGAGTTGTAATTTCCTGCGGCATCGGTTGCCGTGACCGTCAGGTTGACGCCATCCTCAATCGGCCAGGTGACCTGCTCGCTGAAGGTGTAGGCCGGGGCAGACCCGCTGAGCTGAAGAGCAACCGACTCAGTGTGGGTCGCGTTTTTCAGGGTCGCCTGAGCGGTTCCCATCCCGCCAACGTCGGTGATCGTTCCGGCAATGTTGAACGTTGGCGAGACGGTCACCGGCGTGGTGAGAGTGATCACCGGGGCCACCTCATCTTTGGTCTTGAAGGTGCCGTTGTGGATGGATACGATATTTGGTAGTAAATTGTTTCCGTTCCTGTCGTCGCAAGTTGTCACTACTAATCTGATACTCGTTGCGTTACCATCGTCTTTCCCTGCAGTAAGGTTGATGTTGCATAACCAGATATTGTTGGGTATCGGTTGGTCTCTTATGATACCGATTCCAATTGGACTGACTAGTTGGTTACACTGAGCCATTGCACCTGGATAGGCACCATAGTTGAAAACAACTTCCTTGGCGGAAGCTATTTCTGAATCGTAGTAGACCTTCATCTGGAGAGAAGACACTCCAGGGTCCAAATCACCGTTAAGGAAGATGGAGACTGTCCCATTTTCTCCCTGTTTTACATTCGATGCATCAGTCACAACAAATGTCCCGGTGTTCGCAGCTATAGCAGAGGTGCTACATACTGCGAGCAATATAAGGATCAACATTGTGCTGAAACGGAGCATTCCAGTCATTTTCATTATATCATCTCTTTTGGATAGAATAAATTAATGGTTTCGATTTAATACCAGCACGAGCAGAAGTGATATCACGACTACCATTGCTGGTAACGAGGCATTCGGCGTACTTGTGGTCGCTATCGGAGAATCAACCTGTGCGGTAGTGGTTGCAGTATGTTGTTCCACAGGCAATACCACAACGTTATCAGAAGTCGCGATCTCAGAAACAGTTGTCTCTGCAGACTCTGGGATAGACTGACTGGTTGTTGTTGGTTGATTCCCTGAACCTGGCGACGCTACAGCGCCCGATCCCGCTGATTCAGTTCCATAAACTGCAGTGGGTTCCGATTTTGGGGTGGTTCCCGGTTTTGGATTTGAAAATGGTATCGGATCTCCATTTATGTTTGCCAATTCTTCAACAAATACATCAATCTGCCCCGAACCTTCAATAACCAGTGTGGCGACAGGAATATCTCCGGTAACTCCAGTTGCGTGAATCCCACCAATAATTGCCATATGTTTATCATTCTGAATGTTAGCGGCAACCGTGAAACCTGATGCTCCTCCAATAGAGGTGATTGAAACACCTGCGGGATAGGATAACACCACCTTGAAAGCACCTAGTCCAACACTGTCGTCAATCCCAACAACGCTGAGCTGGTTTTCTTCAACTCGAATTTCAGCTGCCTGCACCGCTCCGATTGAGAAGTATACGAGAAGAAGGCATGCCACTACTCGGAAAAATTGTAAAGTCATAAGTTAACCTCACAACAAGTTGTAGTATTCATCCCTTATTTCTCCAATCGCCTGCTGGAGAACAAACAGTGCATCGGTAGTCGTAATCTTACGCGAATTCCTATCCACAACATCGATATAGTCGTAAGTATTCCAACCAGGACGTTCTAACCCGATAGCGATTTGAAGGATGAACAGCGCATCCGTAGTAGTCATCTCGCCGCTACCCCGTGCTTTGCCCCATTTGCCACCCTCAAACTCTATATCAATCGTGTTGCTGCCGGCAGTCGTGTTGTAGACGATCAGCGTTGCATTTGTAGTCGAGTAAGTCTGCTCTTCTGTGTCATACGCAAACGTCCCGTTGATCAATTCATACTTCGCCTCCACGCCGTTCACCTTCACCACCGGTTCGTTCATCAGGTATCTCATCGGGAACTCAAGCGCAATCCCGATCTTACCGCCATCCCCGAGAACTGTCACGTTGTAGGTGGTGTTCTCCACACTAGCCGCGGAGAGTACGGGCGGCACCTGCGCTATGCTGGCGATGCTGCCGGCCCCTCCCTCCGAGAAGATCATTGTCGGGGAGAGCAGAGACGATGGGAGCGTCACGTTGCAGAGCGCCGTCGCATCCGGTGTGACCCGGGCCGCGGTGCGGATCGAGGGATAGCCTCCGGTTCCGTTCACAAAGAGTGTGTAGTTCCCCTCGAGGACACTGGTGAAGGTATGGCTCGATTTACTATTAACCGTGATTGTCCCGAGAGCAATGCTTTCGGCCTCGAAGGCCGCACCGTTCTCATCGACGACATTGACGGAGACGTTCCCCCTGCCCATGACCGTGAAGGTCTTGTTGACCTGGTAGACGTTGGTGTCATCGTAGAGCGGCCGGATACGGAGATCCAGATCCAGTGCTCCATGGTCTTCGGGGGTTATCTTGAACTTGTAGGTCATCAGTGTATTCTTCACCCACCCAACAGACTGGATGAAGAGCGAGGGGTGCTCGTTGCCCGTGGTGCCGTTGAGATACTCAAATGCACCTTCCTCACCGTTCTCAGTGATCCCGGTAGTGTTGTCGAAAGCAAACCCGGCAATCGGGATCTCGATCATCGGGCCGGTGACGTTCGCCTCCAGCGATTTGACCGTGATCGTCACATCCGCCTCTACACCGGCAACCATCTGAGCTGCGGTGATGTCAACGTCGTAGGTGTTCCCGATCTCCTGCACCAGCGGGGCGTCGCTCAGTATCCCGATATCGGTCGAGACATGCAGAGGTCCGTCCTCTTCCTCGTAGCCAAACGACTGGATCAGCCGGCTGTTCATGATCTTCCCATCGATCTCCCTGATCGGGGCCGACTGCGAGTGATCGACGCTGACAAGGATCGGGCCGGCGTCACAGGTTGCGGTGAGCGTGTGCTTCTTCACTTCACCATGGCCACCCGACCCTTCGATGTGACGAACGAAGTTTCCACCCCTCATCAGGGTGTTCATCTGTTCTTCTGTCAGCGTGTACTCGACCCGCGGGTGTGTTCTATTCACCGGGAAGATACCAATCAGGTTATCATCGATCTCGATGGTTACATCAGTCTCCGTAACCACCACCGGTTGGCACTGGATCAGCGCATCGATGGCCACCTGAGAGGCCCATGTGTATCCCCACCCGCCGCCGGCCGAATATTGCCTGGTGAGCCAGTTGACCCCGTTCAGGATCGTCATGTTATCGGCAGGGATCCCGGTCGCGTTCAGCGCGAGGACTCCGTACGCGGTCGCCTCGGTCTGCCTGCCGCCATAATACCAACCATAGTAACTATCCGCAGGCCAGGAACCGTCATCCTTCTGATTCGTGATCAGCCACTCCGCCAGAGCTGCTTTGGTAGCGTTAATGTCCTCGCTGCTGACATCATCGGACGGCATCGCGAAGGCCTCAAGCCCCCAGAGGGCGAGCGCCCTTGCCATCGCCGTATCTTCGCCTGTTGGCCATTTCTGATCCTTCTCTTTCCCGACGAGGTAGCGCGTGGCGTTCTTCATGTTGTCTTCCATGTAGCCGCGGTGCTCCTCGTCCAGTTCCACCGTCCGGTTGATCATGTCGTGGATGAGCATGACGAACGCTGTGTTCGACTCAGGAACCCACGCGTGGCAGACGGGAGCGCTCCATGACCAGGTGCCGCTACGTCGGTCGTCCGGATTATCGTGGAACCACTTGATCACCCTCTCGAAGTTCACCGTTTCTTTCGTGGAATTGGTGCCGTTCGCGATCTTCCCTGCAAGGAGCCGGTTTAAGTCCTCGTCTTTATCGTTGATCCGGGCAAGGGTGTAGCTTGCGTAGGAACTCGACGAGGACTCCGATCGGTAGTACGGTCCCCAGAGGCTCCATCCCCCATCGTTGGGGCTCTGGCCTACCTCGCCGCCCACAAGGAGTTTCTTGACACCGGCCTCAACCGAATCGTTCACGTTCTTCCGGATGCCGTCCCAGTCGGCGGGCCGGTCACGGTTGATGTAGTAGTTCTTCACGTTCAGCGACGCGAGCATCCTGCTCGTCGTCTGCTCGACGCACCCGTAGGGGTAACCAACAAGATACTCAAGGCCCGAGAGGGTGCGCCCCTGGGCGCCGGACTGGATGACAATCTTTGTTACATTATCGTAGGTGTAGTTGGTGTGGAGGGTGTTGAAGGTCAGCTCACCGTCCTGACCGTTGTTGGCCGTGGCGTTGGCAGACGAGACACGAATCGAGGGAACCCAGATGAGCACTCCCGGACCGCCCTGGGATTTGGCCTTGTCGTTCGCAGCGATATCGAACCGTATATCACCCGCATTAATCCGACCGGGTGTATCCGACCACATCCAGGCGCCCACGTAGTTCCAATCAGAAGCAGACAGATACTGGGTCCGGTTCTTCGCACCGTTGACATTCACGTGGTCCGGGGTTGTGATGTTGAACCAGACGTTACCCGACTGGCTTGCCTTCACGTAGGCATACATATAGAACCATGAACCGATGCTTGCCCTCTCATCCCATGGGCCGTAGATAGGGCTGTTGAACTCGAGGGTGTACTCTTTCGCGGTGATGACTTTAGCATCGGTATTCGTTCCGGTCAGAGGTTTATCGCTCGTTACGTTGACGATGGCGGTGTAGGTTCCATTCTTAGTCGGAGCCCATTCAATATCCCGCTGGAATTTGCCCCACCCGGGAATGATTACATCTGAGGTGATGTTTTGGAACACAACAGTTTTTGTGCCGTCGATAATGCTAACGTTGACGGTAAGGGGGGATGTATCGATGCCCCTGCGGTTCACGACGGAAGCGATGATCAGGTTTTTCTGGTTGACGAGCATCTGGTTCGAAGACGTAGTGATCCTGGCATCGATGACGCTCGATACGACCGTCTTGATCGTGGCGTTGGTCACTGCCGATACCGTGATGTTCCCGCCTGACGTAGAGTTCAGGAATCCATGGTTGTTCACCCTTATCGATACTGGCGTCGAAGCGCCCGTATCGTCGACCGCCTTCAGACGCACCGTGAAGAGGTGGGCATTGCCTGAGACACCTGCAAGGCTGGCGTTCACCGCTGCAACGCGGATACGGCCACTCTGGGTGTAAACAGCGCTGTGGTTCACATTGCCTGAGAAAAGCGGGCCGATCGTGACGTTTCCGGGCTCAGGGCCAAGGATAACCACCGAGGGTTTCCAGGTCACGTCGATATCGAACCCGCCCAGATTGCTGACATCCTGCACCCTGACGGTCAGGTCCACAGTCTCCCCCTTCATACAGGTACTCTCTGCCGGCTCTATTGACAGGGTGGCAGCAGAGCAGATACCGCAGAGGAGGGTGAGGAGCAGGATGCTCCATACCATATGTCTCATTTCTTCTTCCTCCTATCTTCCTCATTTGATCTGGAAGTACGCGTCCCTCAGGTCGACATTGTGCTGGGCGATGAACATAGCATCCCCGACATCAATGACACCGTTCCTGGTGACATCGGTCATGAGGAACTTTGTCTTCTCCTTCTCCCTGTTGGGCTTCGGTCCAAGGCCGACGACTTCCCTGAGAACCTCCAGAGTGTCTGCCTGGTTGACTTTCCCGTCCCCGTTTGCATCGCCGTAGAGCAGGAGATACGCATCGCCGTTTGTGACATCAACGGGGACGACAAGGCCGTTCACATCAAAGAGTTCTGCGGCCAGATTCAGGGTGGTTCTATCATCAGTCACACCGGTGGCACTGAACCGGATGGTCGCGACGGTGACGTTGCCGCTGACGCCGGAGGTATCGGTACCGTTGGCTCCGTTGAATATGGCACTCCCCGAGGTGACGTTCTCCCCCGTCAGGGGAATCGCTCCCGGAATAACCTCCTCCACCGTAAGGACGGATCCGTTGAAGGTGAGATCCATCTGGTAGGCCGCAAGACCGGAGGCCTGCATGACGGTTATCGGAAGATCATAGATCGTGCCGGGCACCAGCACGATGTCTTTTGGAAGGTCGATTTTGGTCACCGGGCTCATGTACGACCCGATTGTGGCGTTGGCGCGGTTGTTTGCAAACGTCGTCTCGTAATCGGTCACTCCCCCGGGGTTGACCTCAGCGTTTACCGTGTACTCGCCGATAACGAGCGTCTGGTTGAGCCAGACATACGTCGATTTTCCTGGCATAAGCGCCGGGATTGTGCTTGTCGCGTCCGGTTTACCGGTGATGCTGTACTTGAGGGTCGCCGCGTTGCTCCCGACCTCACCACGGTTCGTCACCTGGATGCCAATCATGGTGGTCTTCGTCGGTGTGGTGTACCTCGGAGCGATGATCTCGACGGCGAGATCCGGTGCGGTAATCCGAACTGGATGCATGAGCCGGTTGTTGTCGTAGTTCAGTTCTTCGACCACCCTATTTGAGTTGACCTCGATCCCGACGTTAACGTCGAGGGGCAGCCGGTAGTCGCTCGTGTTGATCCCGAACTGGTGCGCTTTGCGTATAATCGTCGTGGCGAGGACTTCCTTTGCCTCACCCATAGCAAGGCTATCCTCAAAGGTTGTACCCTCGCTGTGGGATCCAACCTCGGCCGTGCAGTCCACCTGGGTTCCGGTGTATATGTAGTCCGCCGTCCCTATGTTCCTGATGGAGAGGGTGACATTGGTGAGTGTGATGCTGTCATCCCGCTCGAGTTTCACGATGTGTGGTGCGGATACACCCGGCACGAAGTCGGGAAGGGACTTTTCGGTCACCCTCACGTAGCCGTGGCTTTCCTGCACGAGCTCGCCATTGTGGTAGCAGGCCATCAGGCAGGGAATCTCCGATACATGAGCAAGGCTCTTCCTGAGCGCCTGCTGACCGGCGGTCGGCGCGGTGAGCGTCAGGGTCACATTACCGCTGGCGTCCGTGTAGCCGGTTGCGATCGCCGTGTAGGGGTCAGGGTACCATGTAGCAAGGAGGATGTTTGCTTCTCTTGGATCATCATTGAGTGAGATCCAACCCTCATCCCCCGCCGCGCCAGCCGCAAGCACGATGCGTGCGCCGGCGATGGGTGCTCCGTCATCGGTCGATGCAGTAAAGGTGACCGGCACCGTCGATCCGACCAGAATGGAATCCGGCATCCTGTAGGAGACGGTTCTCTCCGGGTTGCGGAACGTGGTATAGAGGTACTGACCGAAGCTCTTGCTGTTTGGGTTCAGGAGACCGTATCTGACCTCATAGCCCCCTTCCGCCGCGGGAGTCACCCGCCGGGTCTCCGTTCCCGCGAACTCCACGACGGCGGCAGCTTCAGTCGCCTCGGAGTCCCACATCGACGTCGCTGATTGCCTGTTTAATGTGAAGAAACCCTTCTCGTCGATGGGTTCGCCGTCGGGTCCGTAGCTTCTGGCGATCACGTTGTATGCATTGCCATCCGGGACAACAAAGGCCAAGCGTGACTCAGTGCTCGGGTAGAGGGTTCCCATGTACGCCGGTGCGGCGGGCCAATCTGCTATAATCCCGGGGTTGATGAAGTCATGATTTTCCAGTTCGAACGGACTATACCCGATATATGTATTTAGGTATCTGGAGATTCCCGCGGTGGTAAGGAGATAGCCCATCTGCGTTTTGCCGGTCGTATTGACAGTGAAGTTGCACCTCCCGTCTGCATTGGTTACGCCGGTTTGGGCACCGTTCTCTGTGTAGAGGTAGACGGTCTGCCCGGGCACAAAGCTGTCTGTTCCCCTGTCCCGGCCATAGGTGATGACGTACGCAGTGATGGTGGCCTCACCGGCAGGCACCGACGCGTAGGCATCCTGGTTCCAGGTTGCCGGCCAGTTGGAGGTGCTGCCGATGTACGTCAGGTTTTCGCTGTAGGGATCCCCATACACCGGCGGGGTGCTCCGGTGCATGAGCCAGGGCTCAAGCGTCCCGTAGACGAGGGTCGTGATCGTATCGCCCGGGTAGAGGGCCGTCGGCATGGAATCATACGGGGAGACGAATCGGACGATCGCGATGTAACCGTTCTCCGGCATCGTGAAGTTGATGAGCCCAAGACCGTTCGTCAGGCTGACGCTGCCCATGCGGGTCTCCGGTTTCATCCCGGCGATCTCTGCGAGGAACGCCTGCATATCGCCTTCTTCGGGGGCCGAGAGAGTCCGGGCGCCTGCCGGCGAGAGCGAGAGGATCTCGGTCTCGGTCAGCGTGGTGACGTAGACGTCAAAATTCTGACTTACAGTCTTCCCCCCATGGTGCGCCCGGGCCATGAGCCCGAGGTTGACGCTCTTTCCCGGCGGACAGATGGCACGCCAGGGGAGGGGGATGACCTCCTGGTAGGAGGGTTGCGTCTGGCCCACGGAGATGCTCCCTGCGCCTCTGTCGTTGATCTGGAGATTCAGATTGGTCTCACGGAGGGGCCTCCCGGCAAGGTTGAGCGAGTAGGATATGACACCATCTACCGGGACAAGCACCTCTTCGACGATGAGCGCACTGCTGTTCCTGACCTTGAAGGTGACGCTCTCCGTGTAGGGCGAGCCGTCAGCGGCGAGGAGCGGGTACCTGATCGGAACGGTCGCGTTATACGGCACGGAGTAGTACTCGCTGTCAAAGATGGGAACGACCGGGTTCGGTGTCGGTGTCGGGGCCGGTGTGACCGGGTATCGGTACACATAGTCTTCCACCCGGAGGTCGCCATGGTTTATGCGGAAGTATATTTGTTTGTAGTAGGAGATAGCGGATATGTTCACGATGGTACTGGCATATCCGAACTCATCGGTCGTGAGTGTCTGGTTATCGATATAGATGCGGCGATACGCGCCGCTGGAATACTCTTCATACCATACGCTGATATCAACATCTTCTCCCGCCATGGGCTTCCCCGCGGTCGTGTTCCAGAGAACTGCCATGATCGGGAGGGTGTTGCCGGTCAGGTAGATCGCTGTGGGGGCGCCACCGATGAGCTCGCGCAGGATGCCGTCCGATGGATTGGCCCCGCCAAGGCCGCCAGTGGCGTTCACGGCTTCATAAGCGTTGATCCTGCCCGCGCCGTAGGCGTTGTTCGGTTGCATCGTCGGCAGGATGGTTCCGTCTTCGCCAATGTGGACCGCCGTCTTCATCAGGGCAGCTTTCACGTCGGCGGGCGTAAGCGAGCTGTTGCCCGAGAGCATCAGCGCTGCGGTTCCGGCAACGGCCGGACAGGCCATGGAGGTACCTGCCATGGAGGCGTACTGCCCATAATAGTATGCCGATATGATACCGACACCGGGCGCCATGACGTCAGGCTTGATATAGGGGGCGGCCCGGTTCACCGGCCCCATGCTGCTGAAAGATGCGCGGTAATCCATCAGGTAGTCGGTCGCGCCGACGGTGATGGCATCTTTTGCAGTTCCCGGCGTACCGATGGTGGCGGTGCCGTACCAGCCATCGTTTCCGGCGGCGAGAGCGACGACGGTGCCGCCTTTGACCATATTGTTGATGGCGGTGTCAAGGACGGTCTCCCCGTCGGATTGGTAGCACTCGGAGAGCTTGATCTCATCGATCCAGATCTCAGTCGCTCCGGTGTTGGTGACGCTGAGATTCCAGATGCCGTTCCATCCGGCGGCGTTCGAGCTGTAAGGGGCCTTGAAGTAGTAGAGGTTATCCATCTGATCAAAACCGAGCCAGTCAATCTCAGCGCCGCTGGCGGTCTTGCCCCGGGCATCGGTCAGAGTGATCGTGAGGTTCTCCAGGAGATCCAGTGAACCGTAGTCGTCCGCAGTGGCGTAGTACCAATCCTCGACCCGAACCGATCCGATCACGAACTGGGGTTCGTACAGGCAATCGGGGTCTCCAAGCATCTCCGATGAGACTTCGAGCGAAACGATCCGGTTCTCGCCTCTGGGGAGGGGGAAGTCACTTTCGGATTGATCTCGGGAGACGTAACCTCCAAGGCTCATGGAGACGACATCAGCCCCGTTATCGATCGCCCACTGGGCACCGCCGAGAACGGTGCTGAACGGACCGGAACCTTCGCTGTTGAGGACTTTCGCCCCGATCAGATTTGCTCCGGGCGCGACGCCCAGGGCCACATCAAAGGTACCAGAGTAACTCGTCTCGATCGTGACGGTGCCGCCTGCTGCTGTGCCGGCGCAGTGGGTGCCGTGACCGTGGTCGTCATAGGCCGAAGAGTTGTCGCCGCTGACGAAGTCAGCGAATTTAACGACACGGTCACCGAACGCGGGGTGGTTGCCGTCGATGCCGGTATCGATGATGGCTATCGTCACGCCTTCACCGGTAGTTCCGTTCTTCCAGACGGACGGGGCCTCGATGTAGTCCACGCTCCAGACGGTGACATACCCCATCTCCGTACGGCTAATGGAATCAGGACTGACCGTTGATGCAACCTCTGTGACCGGATCGCCCAACGTGACGATCAGATCCGGCTCGATGTGATCGACGCCAGGGATAGCGGCAAGCCGATCCAGGGTCGCCGGATCGGCCTCAAGCCAGATGGTGTTTGCTATCCAGTAGGATCGGGCAGTCTTCGCAGCTGTCGAATCGACCGCTCTGACGGTCTGGAGCACCTGTGCCTGCCGGCTCAGAGCATCGGTTTTGAGCTGGTTGAACGACACAAACTGCTTTGGCTGTTCATTTAAGACCAGGAAGATCGGGATGCGCTCTCCCGCAGGCTGGGGCGGGGGATCGTATATGATAATCCGGTCATCATCGGGCAGGGCGCTTGATGTGCCCGCCAGAAGCAGTACAAAGAGCAGGAGTATAAAGCCTGCTCGGAATTTCGACGGTTTCATGTTGATCACCAGAAATCAGGCGATAAT
>Ga0079098_1016163_pt1 | contig 13266 bp, 11 predicted proteins | sample ADurb_H2B_01_Slu_FD_74559 | JGI IMG/M metagenome (GOLD analysis project Ga0079098, IMG submission 74559) | Active sludge microbial communities from Illinois, USA, of municipal wastewater-treating anaerobic digesters - ADurb_H2B_01_SludgeMetaT... | ecosystem: Engineered > Bioreactor > Anaerobic >...
TCAGCCAGCTCGGAACAGGCGACAGAATCATCTTCCACTCCCACTTCATCAGTGATGATGAGGTCAAGTATTACTTCTCAGCAGCCTCGCTGGTGGTGCAACCTTACAAGAGTGCCACCCAGAGCGGTGTTACTCAGATAGCATATCACTTCAACAAGCCGATGATTGTTACGAATGTGGGGGGACTGGCTGAGATAGTACCGGATGGAGTAAGCGGATATGTTGTTGAGCCTGACCCTGTTGCAATTGCCGGAGCTATATGCGATTTCTTCAGCGGCGATGAGAAGAGGTTTGAAGCAGGAATAGAAAAGAAGAAAAAGGAGTACTCGTGGAGCAGGCTTACAGAGGCGCTCCACAGCCTCGTGAGAGAGGTTCAGCGCGCGAGGTAATAATCAGCCGGCAGTTAGCCGGCAGATAGCTCTCAGCAGCAGGGAGTCAGGAGTCAGTATCAGTCGATTAGTAACCAGCAGCAGGCAGTCAGCAACCCGCAGTAGCAGGCAGTTGGGAATCAGCAGCCCGCAGCCGGCAGTCAGCAGGTAGCAGCGGGGGGATTAGCATCAGGCAGAAGCTGCCAGCAGCAGCCGGCAATCAGACGTCAGCTACAAAATGCTTGGTATACAGCAAATTAGCGACTTATCTCAGTTGCAGAGTGACTGCTAACTGATATTCAGTTTTTCCTTTACAAGGTACTGGTTGCGGTCAGGTGACCGGCGGTTAAGCAGCTCGGCAAGAAACCCGGTGACAAAGAATACAGAACCGATTATCATCACTGCCAGCGCAATGTAAAAGTAAGGACTGTCAGTAACGAGCGGTGCCCTCAGGCCCTGATGAACAAACGAGAGCTTTCTGATGCCAAGGCAGGCGGCCATGATGAACCCGGCAATGAACATCAGCGTTCCCAGAGAGCCGAAGAAGTGCATGGGGCTCTTGCCAAACCTCGTTATAAAGCTTATTGTCAGCATGTCAAGATAACCCTTCAGGAATCTGTCAAGACCGTACTTGGTGGTTCCATACTTACGGGCCTGGTGCTGTACCACCTTCTCGCCTATATTCCTGAAGCCTGCCTCACGCGCCAGCATCGGGATATACCTGTGCATCTCACCGTAAACCTCAATACTCTTAACCACCTCACCAGCATAAGCCTTTAGCCCGCAGTTGAAGTCGTGCAGCTTTATTCCGGAGAATCTCCTTGCAGTGTAGTTGTATAGTTTAGAAGTGATTCTCTTGACAAAAGGGTCATACCTCTTCTTTTTCCATCCGGAGACCACGTGATAACCCTCTTCGCAGATCATCTTCACCAATCCGGGAATCTCATCAGGGCTATCCTGAAGATCAGCATCCATGGTAATAACCACATTGCCTGAGGCAGCCTCGAAGCCGGTCTGGAGGGCTGCTGCCTTGCCGTAATTGCGGCGGAAACGGACTCCCTTTACCCGGCTGTTGGCGGCTGAGATGCGCTTAACCGCATCCCAGGTCCCGTCAGAGCTGCCATCGTCAATAATGATTAACTCGTAACCGATTGATGACCCGGTACAAACCCTGTCAATCCACTCAGCCAGTTCCGGCAGCGACTCCGCTTCGTTATAAGCGGGAACTACAATGGTCAGATCCATACTACTGCTGTGGTTCTTCATCCAGCTCGTCGAGGAGTGGATTGCCTTTCTTCATAATAAACAGTGACACAATCAGCGACAGAATGAAACCGTAAAAGATATTGGTGACCATGCTCATGAGAGAGGTGAACCAGGGTGTCATCATTTTTGCCTGCACCGCCAATCCCTGTTCTATGGCTGCTTCGGGGATACCTCTCTCAGCCAACTTCGCCTCAGCCAGGGCCAGCGACTTGTCAATCAGGCCCGGATCAATGAAGGCATAGAGCACATATATATATATTGCTGTGATGACAGCTGCATAAACAGTGATTACAACTCCAGCTCCCAATGACTTGCCATATGAGATGTAGCCGCTGTTGTAGTGGTCACGGTACGAGCGAAGAAGGAAAAAGAGGACAATGATGCTCAGAAGCAGGCTTGGCCAGATAATCCACGTCTTCAGGGTTAAATCAAACATGTAGGTTAAGACCGAGAAGACTACCATGATGAGACCGTAGATGATACCGTAGTTTAGGGTTTCTTTCCAGACTGACCTTTTCTTTTCCATTTTATTGCGTTTTTCAGATTACAGAAGCAAATATACTTTATTTGCGTGAATGGGAAATCACCGGATTGTGGATCAACATTTGGTGCTTGCCGCAGAAAGTACTATTTTTGTGCGGGGTAAGTCTCATACGACCAGCTCCCTTTGAACTCCCCCAGGGTCGGAAGGCAGCAAGGGTAGAAGGTTGTAGCGGTGCGATATGAGCAGCTTACCCTTCTTTTTTTTATCCCTCTCATCAGAAGTTTATATATTTGCCGTCACTTTACCAAAGCGATGCTGATAAAGATATACCCGGAAAATCCGAACCCTGCTTATGTGCGAAGGGTGACGTTCGTCCTGGAACAGGGCGGCGTGGTCATTTACCCTACCGACACCATTTATGCCATTGGATGTGACATCAGGGCATCAAAGGCAATTGACAGGATTGCAAGGTTCAAGGGGCTTAATCCGGGAAATCCCGACATGTCAATGATTTTTGAGTCGATGAGCCAGCTCTCTGAATACACAGTCATTCATGACAATAACCTTTTCAGACTGCTCAAGCGCAACCTGCCGGGCCCGTTTACCTTCATCGTGAAGGCAAACAACCAGATACCTGCAATGTTCAGACACAAAAAGAAGACGCTGGGCATCCGCATACCTGACAACAGCATCATCATGGCAATAGTGCGTGACCTGGGACGGCCCCTGATGACCACATCAATACATGATGATGAGATAATAGAGAATATTACTGACCCTGAGTTGATTCACGAAAATTATGATGACTTTGCCGACCTGGTTGTTGATGGCGGCATTGGAAGCAATGAACCCTCAACAGTAGTCGATTGCACAGGTCCTGAGCCTGTTATACTGAGACAGGGGAAGGGTATACTCGAATACTGAATCACCGGCAGTGGAGGTATTGTAACTGCCGGGCTGTTTCTGGCACGGATCGGTAACCTCAAGAACTTCGCATGTTTCCGGGTAATTGTAACTGTCGGGCTGAATGTGTCGCAAGCCGGTTACCTCAATGACTTCGCATATTTCTGGATAATTGTAACTGCCGGGCTGTTTCTGGCACAAACCGGTTGCCAACAACCCGCCACTGGTTCTAGTGCCGGTCTCCTGTGAAGAACCTGTTCAGCTTTTCGAAGGCTGACACCAGTGTAAAGACCACCACCTTGTCATTGGCCTCTATCACGGTATCACCCGTTGCAATATATGGTTTATAGTTGCGTATCCCTCCGCCAACGATGGCATCCTTGGGGAAATCGATCAGCTTGAGCGGGCCCCCGGTGATTCGTGCATTCTCAGGCACATTGTATTCTATCACTTCGGCATCTGTCCCTGTCATCATCCTTACCTGTGTGACGTTGGGGTTCATGGTGTGCCTGAAGATACGGCTGGCAGTGGCAATCTTCTTGTTGATGATGGTGTCAATGCCTGAGTTCTCGGCCAGGTTGATATATTCCATATTCTCCACCTCGGCGATGGTCTTCATTACACCAATTTTTTTAGCCAGCAGGCAGGCAAGGATATTTGTCTCGGAATTACCGGTCACGGCCACGAAGGCATCCATATTCCGGAGGCCCTCTTCGGCTAACAGGTCACCGTTCCTGCCGTCACCATTGATGACGAGGGTCTCCTCGAGCGCCTCGGCGAGGTCACGGCATTTATCCATGTCTATGTCAATCAGCTTCACCTGGCAGTCATACTGCAGCTTCAGTGCAATATGCCTGCCTATCCGGCTGCCGCCGAGGATCATGATGCTCTTTGCCTGAATGTTCTTCTTCCCGGAAAACTTCATCAGGTCAGAGATACCGTCACGGGTCGAGATCACGAATGCCAGGTCACCCTCCTTAAACTCCTCCCTCCCGTGGGGGATGATAGTCTTCTCATCTCTCTTGATTGCCACGGCACGGTACTTTATCGATCCCAGGGAGTTGGTCACCTCCTCAAGGGTGCGGTTAAGCACCGGTGCGTTCTTCTCCAGCTTCTGAACATAGAGTGAGAGCAGACCACCGGCAAAGTCAATGAATTCAGTGGTACCTGTCTCTTTCAAAAGGCTGATAACCTCCTTGGCGGCGATGAGCTCAGGGTATATCAGGTGGTCAATTCCCATCTCACGGAAGAACTCCTTGTTGTTCCGCTCAAGGTATTCCATATTGTCTATGCGGGCTATCACCTTACGCGCGCCAAGCTTCTTGGCAAGGATGGCGGAAGTAATGTTGGTGTCTTCGTAATGGGCAACCGCAATAAAGAGATCGGTGTTCTTCTTGATTGCCTCCTTGAGTATGTTTATGGATGTGGCTGATCCCTCATAGGTCAGCACGTCAATTGCTGCGTCAACGGGTTTGAGACGCTCCACGGCCGGATCAATGAGTATGATCTCATGTTCACTCTGCGAGAGCATCTTGGCAAGGTGTGTTCCCACCTCTCCTGCACCGGCGATAACTATTCTCATATCTGGAACAATAAAACAGGGCAAAGTTATACAAAAGAAATGTTACCCCGGTTCAATGACCCTGATCTTTAGTCCCCGGGTACAGGCATGCTTCTGCACCTCAGACGGAGTGCCGCCGGCAGATGACGGCACCAGAAGCACTCTGCCGTGTTGCCGTACCTTTAGCCTCTCTCCCCTTATATTGTAGGTGATCAGCCTTTCGCGATGCATCTCCTGTGCTGTCTTGATGGTGTTGCATGTCAGCAGAAGCATCATGGCAACCAGGAACGGCCTGAGGGTTACCCGGGCTGTGCGCAGGAGTGCGGCAAGGAGAAGGGCTAACGTCAGGGTCATCATGATGGTCTCGGCAGCTGACATGCCAATACCTGTTATCACACCATGTTCAGCCGAGCTTACCATTCCGGTGAAGCTGAGGGTGAAACGAGCCAGATGGTCAAGCAGCATGGCAAAGAATGATGCCAGCGCCGGAACGGGAGAGGATACAAGCAGGAGCATTGCCAGTATCAGCACCACGAACGAGACCGGGATTACCACTATGTTGGTAAGAAGAAACATCAGGGGGAAGATGTTGAAGAGCCTGACTGACAGTGCCATTGTCCCTGCCTGGGCTACCAGTGACACCGCTGTCATCTGCCACAGGTAATCGGCAACACGATTCCTGAGTTTCACCAGCCTGTAAAGCGGAGCGTAGAATGCAATGATGAAGATCACGGCGAGGTAGGAGAGCTGGAATCCCGCCTCGAATATGACTGAAGGGTGGGCGGCGATGATTATAAAGGCCGAAGCCAGCAGGTTGTTCATCCCCGCGGCCGGCCGGTTGAGAATATTGCCTGCCTGAAGGAAGGTAAACATAATGGTTGCCCTGAGAACTGAGGGGGTGAGGCCCGTTATGAACGCAAAGCCCCACAGCGCGGGGATGATGATCAGCGCTCTCACCTTCTTCAGCCGTCGGCGCAGGAAGAAGAGGAGCCAGGAGAGGGCCATGCTTATCATGCCCACATGGAGACCTGACACTGCCATTATATGCATTGCACCTGTCCTTGAGAAGCTTGTCAGCCGTTCCTTGTCAAGGAGCTCCTTGTCGCCTATTGTAAGGGCAGTGATAAGACCAAGCGTCTCACCCTCCAGGCCGGCCCGGCGAAAAAGATCAATCATGCCATGTGCAGCGATGAGCGATCTTTCCCGGACTGTCCGGCTGGCGCCGGGAACGAAAGCCCTGATGTCATCTGCCCTGAAGAACGCCATGTATCTGACCCCCTGTCCTTCGAGGTAACGCCGATAGTTGAATTCGCATGGATTGCCGTTGTTCTTCACCGGCAACGGCCTGACATACACTGTTGCCAGGTCACCGGGCTTCCAGGCGGAAGGAACGGTGTCACCCATGAACCATAGAAGAATTGAGCCCCGTGGCGCGGTTACCGTATCACCTGACCTGATGCTGACAATGCGTGCTTTCAGGGACCAGCCGCTGTTGCCCGGGTCAGGATAGCCCGACAGACGTACTGTCACCTCCTGCCGGTAACTGCCAAGGTCGCTCAGCCTGCTGTATTCCCAGGTGCGTAGCAGGTAGCCGGCGGTCATCATAAAAAGGATCAGGCATACGCCGAAGAGGATGTCAGAACGGTACCCGGCATACAACAGCCTTACAGTCATCAGGATGAGCGCAATGACGGCTACGATTGCCACAATCAGGGCAATACCATGCAGGTATTCTGCCATGATTACTCCGGCACACAGCGGCATGGTTAGCCTCAGGAACGGTATATCCCTGAAATACACGGGTCAGCAGCATTAAGACCCATGTAAGTTAAGAAATATGTCAATACGGATCAATGGCAGGATATTTACCTGCTGTTTGGGAGCACAGTGCGGTACGTGGCTTCAAATTTTCCCCTGCTGATGTCATTCAGTTTGCCTTTCATCAGGCGTCGCCGAAGAGGACTCAGCCTGTCAGGAAAGAGAATTCCGTCAAGATGATCATACTCATGAAGCACGATCCTGGCCTTGTAGCCGGTGTAGACCTCGTCATGATAGTTCCACTGCTGGTCATAGTACTGTATACGTATCTCTGACTCACGGTCTACCTCCTCATGAAGACCCGGCAGGCTCAGGCACCCCTCGTTCACAGGCACTATGGCGCCTTTGCGTTCAACCACCTGCGGGTTGATGAAGGCCTTTTTGAATTCCTTCATCTCAGGGTGATCTTTGGCAAGAGGTTCACCGTCAATGACGAAAAGCCTGACTGACTTACCAATCTGTGGGGCAGCAAGGCCAAGACCGTCAGACTCGTACATGGTTTCAAACATATCTTCAATGAACCTGTCAAGGTCAGGGTAACCTCTCTCTATTTCCTGTGCCACCTTTCTCAGGACGGGATGTCCGTATACATAGATAGGGTAAGTCATCTCTGTTTCAGTTCCTGTTTTTGTTTTCCCGGCCTGTCAGCCATGACTGGAGGATAATGGAAGCGCTGATACGGTCAGCCATGCCCTTGTCACGCCTTCCGCTTTTGCTTACTCCTCCTTCAATCATTGTCTGCAATGCCATCTGTGAGGTGAATCGTTCATCAGCCAGGTGCAGGGGTATTTCCGGAAAGATTTTCCTGAACCGGGCAATGAACGGATCAATGTATTTAACGCTTTCGCTTGGCAGATTGTTCATGGTCACCGGGTAACCGATAATGACGTCCGTTACGTTTTCCTGCGGGATATATTCGCGCAGAAAAGCCTCCAGCTCTCCTGACGGAACGGTCAGCAGGGGAGAGGCTATGATCCTTGCCGGATCAGTGACTGCCACTCCGCATCTCTTCCTTCCGTAGTCTATTGCCAGCGCTCTGCCCATTTTACCCATTCTGTTCCGGCTTTATGCCGCTCTGTTCAGCCGGTATTATGCCAGGTGCAAAGATACCGGTTTTCCTTTATTAACAGGAGAGAGCCGGCGCTGGCCGGCTCTCTCTTCGTTATATAACAGCTTTATTCTGTTTTGGTTTCAGTTTCTGCGGATGTGTTGCCATACTCCAGCAAAGAGAGACGCTTGTAGTTGTTGTATCTCCATTTTGCGTTCTCCTCTGCCTGTCTGAACAGCACCTTTGCCTCGCCGGGGAAGTCCTTGATAAGCGATGTGTAGCGCACCTCTGACTTGAGGAACTCCTGGAATTTGCTCCAGTCGGGCTCCTTTGAGTCGAGCTGGAACGGGTTCTTGCCCTCAGCTTCAAGGCGCGGATCGAACCTGTAAAGGTGCCAGTATCCTGCTTCAACTGCATCCTTAGCCTGCTGCTGTGTCTTGCCCATGCCTTTGCGGAGGCCGTGGTTGATACAGGGTGAGTAGGCGATTATGAGTGACGGACCGGGATACTCCTCAGCTTCACGTATAGCCTTGAGGTACTGGCTCTGACTTGAGCCCATTGCAACCTGTGCCACATATACATATCCATAGGTCATGGCCATATGCCCGAGGTCCTTCTTGCGAATCTTCTTGCCGGAGGCGGCAAACTTGGCAACAGCGCCTGCAGGTGTCGACTTCGAAGCCTGGCCTCCGGTATTGGAGTAGACTTCAGTGTCAAGCACGAGAACGTTGATGTTTTCGCCTGAGGCGAGTACGTGGTCAAGGCCGCCATAGCCTATGTCATAAGCCCATCCGTCACCGCCGAACACCCAGAACGACTTCTTGACCAGGTAGCTTTTCAGTCCCAGGATCTCCCTGCAAACAGGAGCCTTATCCTTTTCGCAAGCTGCGATAACCTTTTCCGAAACAGCCCTGGTGGCCTTTGTGTTATCCTTTTCGGCAATCCACTCATTGAATGCTGCCACGGTCTCCGGTGCAAGTCCGTTACCGAGGCTCTCCTTCATCAGGCGCTCAATCCGGTCTCTGATCTTCGTTGCTCCCAGCCTGATGCCAAGGCCATACTCAGCGTTGTCTTCGAACAGTGAATTGGCCCATGCCGGACCGTGACCGTTCTTATTCACGGTATAAGGCATTGAAGGAACTGAACCGCCATAAATTGATGAACAACCTGTGGCGTTGGCGATGACCATGCGGTCACCGAAAAGCTGGGTGATAGCCTTGATATAAGGTGTCTCACCGCATCCGGCACATGCTCCGGAGAACTCGAAGAGCGGCTGTGCAAACTGAGAGTTCTTGACGTTGGCGTACTTGTCAACCACGGTATCTTTATAACCGACCTTTTCATGCATATAGGTCCACCTGTCAGCTTCTGCAAGCTGTGTTTCCAGAGGCTTCATGATAAGTGCCTTTTCCTTTGAGGGGCATACATCGGCACAGTTGCCGCAGCCGGTACAGTCATAGACACTTACCTGTATTTTGAACTTATAGCCCTTGGTGTTGCCAATACCCTGTTTTGCGACCGTACCTTCAGGCGCTGCTGCAAGCTCCTCGTCAGTCAGGAGGAAGGGACGTATTGCAGCGTGCGGACAGACATAGGAGCACTGGTTGCACTGTATACAGTTGTCTACCTGCCACTCAGGCACGTTGACAGCAATTCCGCGCTTTTCATATGCTGCTGTTCCTGAGGGGAATGTGCCATCTTCTCGTCCGACAAACGCGCTGACCGGGAGATCATCACCCCTCTGGCCGTTGATGACATCAACAACATCACGTATGAATGCAGGCTTGCCGGTCTCTTCCTTCACTTCAGCCACCTTTATGCCGGCCCACTCTGCAGGTATTTCAACCCTGGTAACGTCACCACCGCGATCGATGGCGTCATTGTTCATCTTCACAACGTTCTCGCCCTTTCTGCCATAAGCAGTAATGACGGCATTCTTCATCTCGTCAACAGCAAGTTTGTAGGGAATTACTTCCGATACCTTGAAGAAGGCGCTCTGCATGATGGTGTTTGTCCTTGTGCCCAGGCCCAGTTCTTCAGCAATTCTGGTTGCATTGATGATGTAGAAATTGATATTGTTTTCTGCGAGATACTTCTTCATGTGATCAGGCAGCTTGCTCTTTGTCTCTTCAACATCCCAGATGGAGTTCAGGAGGAAGGTGCCTCCCTTCTTGAGACCCTTAAGCATGTCATACTTGTCAAGGTAAACCGGTACGTGGCACGCCACGAAATCGGGAGTGTTGACAAGATAGGGCGAACGGATGGGATGATCACCGAAACGGAGATGTGATGTTGTCACACCTCCCGATTTCTTTGAGTCATATGCGAAGTAAGCCTGGCAATACTTATCGGTTGTGTCACCTATGATCTTGATAGAGTTCTTGTTGGCGCCCACTGTACCGTCAGAGCCAATACCGTAGAACTTGGCCGAATAGGTACCCTTGTGGCTCACGTTGATCTCGGGAAGCTGCGGCAGCGACCTGAAGGTCACGTCGTCAACGATTCCCACAGTGAACTGGTTCATGGGCTTCTCCTTCTTCATGTTCTCAAAAACCGAGATCATCTGTGCAGGAGTGGTATCCTTCGAGCTGAGACCGTAGCGTCCGCCGATGATTTCCGGCTGATTCTTCTTGCCGTAGAATACATCCTTGACGTCGAGATAGAGCGGATCACCGTTGGCTCCGGGCTCCTTCGTACGGTCAAGAACAGTAATACGCCTGACACTCTCCGGCAGGACATTGAAGAGGTATTTTGCTGAGAAGGGCCTGTAGAGGTGGACACTGATAAGCCCGAGTTTCTCGCCCTTTGTTTCTGCAAGATAATCAATGACTTCCTTGATAGTCTCCGTGACAGACCCCATGGCAATGATAATGTTTTCTGCATCAGGTGCACCGTAATAGGTAAACGGCTTGTAGGTACGCCCGGTGATCTGGGTGATCTTCTGCATGTACTCATTGACTGTATCGTCAAGGTTGGTGTAGAAGCGGTTTGATGCCTCCTTAGCCTGGAAGAAGATGTCAGGGTTCTGAGCTGTTCCCCTGATAACCGGTTTGCAGGGATTGAGGGCTCTCTGACGGAATGCTGCGAGAGCATCCTTGTCAACAAGCTTTTTCATATCCTCAATGCTTATCTCCTCAATCTTCTGGATCTCGTGTGATGAACGGAATCCGTCGAAGAAATGGAGGAAGGGAACTCTTGCCCTGATGGCTGCAAGGTGTGCGACACCTGCAAGGTCCATTATCTCCTGAATGCTGCCGGTAGCCAGCATTGCGAAACCTGTCTGGCGGGTGGCATAGATGTCACTATGGTCACCGAAGATTGAGAGTGCATGTGCAGCAACCGTACGTGCGCTGACATGAAACACTGCCGGAAGGAGTTCGCCTGACATTTTATACATGTTGGGAATCATGAGGAGAAGCCCCTGTGATGCGGTGAAGGTAGATGTCAGTGCTCCTGACTGAAGCGAACCGTGTACTGCTCCTGCGGCACCGGCTTCGCTCTGCATCTCAACAACCTTTACCTCTTCACCGAACATGTTCTTCAGTCCGTGTGCTGCCCACTCATCAATGTATTCTGCCATGGTGGAGGAGGGAGTAATAGGATAGATGCAGGCTACCTCGCTGAACATATAGGCTATGTGCGATGCGGCCTGGTTGCCGTCACAAGTGATAAATTTTTTCTTTGCCATTTCTGATTATAAGTAATAATTGATCAATTAACCTTTCGAAAAATAAAGTGCAAATGTACTCATTTTTTACGAGAATCTTACTCGCTGTTCATTGAAATGAGGAACTCTTCGTTTGAGCGTGTCTGCGAGATGCGGTCACGCAGGAACTCCATGGCTTCCACTGAGTTCATGTCAGTGAGGTAGTTGCGGAGTATCCATATTTTGTTAAGCATGTTTTTGTCAAGAAGAAGGTCCTCACGTCTGGTACTTGAAGCCGGTATGTCAATTGACGGGAATATCCTCCTGTTGGAGAGCTTGCGGTCAAGCTGCAGTTCCATGTTGCCTGTTCCCTTGAACTCTTCAAAGATGACATCGTCCATCTTCGACCCTGTGTCAGTGAGTGCCGTGGCGATGATGGTCAGTGAGCCGCCGTTTTCAATGTTGCGGGCTGCGCCGAAGAAGCGTTTCGGTTTGTGGAGGGCGTTGGAGTCGACACCGCCTGAGAGCACCTTGCCCGATGCCGGGGCGATGGTGTTGAATGCCCTTGCCAGACGGGTGATGGAGTCAAGCAGAATGACCACGTCATGACCACACTCCACCAGCCTCTTGGCCTTCTCCTGAACGATGGTTGCTATGCGCACATGCCTCTCTGCCGGCTCATCGAAGGTGGATGCAATAACCTCTGCATTCACATTGCGGGCCATCTCGGTGACCTCCTCGGGACGCTCGTCTATCAGAAGGATCATGAGATAGACCTCCGGGTGGAATTTGGCAATGGCATTGGCAATATCCTGCAGGAGTATGGTCTTGCCGGTCTTTGGCTGCGCCACGATAAGACCGCGCTGTCCCTTGCCTATGGGGCAGAACATGTCCACGATGCGTACTGACAGGTTTCCTTCACCCGGCCTGCAGAGCGTAAATTTTTCATTGGGGAAGAGCGGAGTAAGGAAATCAAAGGGTACCCTGTCACGGATGAAATCCGGTGAACGGCCATTGATCTCTTCAACCTTGATGAGAGGGAAGTATTTTTCGCCCTCGCGTGGCGGACGGATGGTTCCCCTGATGGTGTCACCGGTCTTCAGGCCGAAGAGCTTTATCTGCGACTGTGATACGTATATGTCATCAGGTGAACTGAGATAGTTGTAGTCAGGCGAGCGGAGGAACCCGTAACCGTCGGGCATTATCTCCAGCACACCCGTATTTGATACTATTCCTTCGAAATCATAGATTTTTTCTTTCTTTTCCTCTTTGACCGGCTCATGCACCTCGGGCTGTGACAGAGTGGCTTCGGCTGTAGCCGGTGGAATGACCACAATGCCATCAGGCGCTGCTGCCTCCCCGATGATCCGGCTTTCACCTTCAGATTCAGGGAGCCTCAGGAGATAATGATCGTTGTCAGTGCCTGTTTCCCGGGTAAGTAGAAGCTTGTCGGCAGGTGGTACTCCATGTTCATTCTGGTAGCTTTGTTCACGGTTCTGTTGCTGTGGCTGCCGGGATGGTGTCTGTGCCACTTCGTCATGCCGGGCCTTCTGCTGCTGGCGGTTCTGGTCATGCCTGTGCTGTCCCTGCTGATCATTCCTGAAAGTGCGTGGACGCTTGTCGCGATTCTGCTGCCACTGCTGCTGCCTGTTCTGCTGTTGTCCCTGCTGCTGTTGCTTATCCTGCTCCTTCTGAGCCTGCTCTTTCTGGTCATGGGACTTCATTTGCTGCTGTTCATGCTGCGATTTGGGAGGCTGTTCCTGGTCTTGCTGCCCTGGCTGCTGCTGTTGCTGTTGTTGCTGTTGCTGTTGCTGTTGCTGTTGCTGCTGTTGTTGTTGCTGTTGCTGTTGCTGTTGCTGCTGTTGTTGTTGCTGCCCCTGCTGCTGCTCCTTCTGACCCTGCTGGCGGCGCTGATCAGCACTCTTCGTGGTTTTGTCAGGTTTTCTTTGCTTCTTTTGCTGACCGGATTGATCCTGTTTTTTGTCAGAAGGCTGTTTTTCAGCTCTGCCGGTCTTGCGTGTCTCAGCAGCATCAATGGCCTGCTGATCAAGAATTTTGTAGATAAGGTCCTGCTTCTTAAGTAGTTCCACCCTCTTAATTTTGAGCTGCCTGGCAATCTCCCTCAATTCGGGAACCAGCATCTCGCTCAGTTCAAGAATATCATGCATAATG
>Ga0079098_1026111_pt1 | contig 12904 bp, 14 predicted proteins | sample ADurb_H2B_01_Slu_FD_74559 | JGI IMG/M metagenome (GOLD analysis project Ga0079098, IMG submission 74559) | Active sludge microbial communities from Illinois, USA, of municipal wastewater-treating anaerobic digesters - ADurb_H2B_01_SludgeMetaT... | ecosystem: Engineered > Bioreactor > Anaerobic >...
AAAAAATGCGCTGCCGTAAAACTCCATCCAACCAATGCCATGTTACCAACCTAGCAGATAATCCAGTACAAATTGCTGCTGATGCTGCGGAAGCTGCTATCAGAGGATTTGATGAGCAGGAAACAACAGTAGGGGTAGCCAGAATGGCTCCTTTTAACGCTCTATCTCTTCTAATTGGTTCCCAAGTAGGACGGGGTGGAGTTTTAACCCAGTGTGCGGTGGAAGAAGCTACCGAGTTAGTTCTAGGAATGAGAGGTTTGACTGCTTATGCAGAAACTGTTTCCGTCTACGGAACAGAGCCAGTATTTATTGATGGTGACGATACTCCTTGGTCCAAATCTTTCCTAGCTTCTGCTTATGCTTCCCGGGGATTAAAAATGCGTTATACTTCTGGAACTGGTTCTGAAGTACAAATGGGTTATGCTGAAGGAAAGTCCATGCTTTATTTAGAAGCTCGCTGCATTTTCATTACTAAAGGTGCCGGGGTACAAGGTTTACAAAATGGTTCTATTAGCTGTATTGGTTTGCCTGGAGCAGTTCCTTCCGGTATCCGGGCCGTTTTAGGAGAAAACTTAATCACTATGATGCTGGATATGGAGGTTGCTTCTGGTAATGACCAAACCTTCTCCCACTCTGATATGAGGAGAACTGCTAGATTATTAATGCAAATGTTACCAGGAACTGACTTTGTTACTTCCGGTTATAGTGCTACTCCAAATTATGATAATATGTTTGCTGGATCTAACGTTGATGCCGAAGACTTCGATGACTGGAACACTATTCAAAGAGACTTAATGGTTGATGGTGGTTTAAAACCTGTTACCGAGGAAGAAGTAGTTGCTATTAGAAATAAAGCTGCCCGTACTTTACAAGCTGTTTTTGCTGAGCTTGGTTTCCCTGCCATTACTGATGAAGAGGTAGAGGCAGCCACCTATGCCCATGGCAGCAAAGACATGCCAGATAGAAACATGGTGGAAGACTTAAGAGCTATCGAGGAAATGATGAAACGAGGAATTACTGGTATTGATGTAGTGAAAGCCTTAGCTAAGAGAGGATTTAATGATATAGCAGAAAAAGTACTGAACCTCTTAAAACAAAGGGTATCTGGAGATTATCTCCATACTTCTGCTATCTTTGATAAAGACTTCAATGTTATCAGTGCTGTTAATAACTATAATGACTATACAGGACCAGGTACTGGATACCGGATTAGTAAAGAAAGATGGAGTGAAATCACTAACATTAGTCAGGCCTTAAGACCTGAATCCTTTGAAGTGTAAACATAAACCCAGAAAAAGAAAGAGGGGTGTGGTATATGCAAATTAATGAACAATTGATTCGTGATGTAATCAAAGAAGTAATGCAAAATATGGGTACAACAACAATAGAAACTCCTAGAGTATGCGCTGCTCCTATGGTGGGTCGAGAAATGACTTTAAGGGAAATAGGACAGGCTGCAGTAGGAACTAGAAGTGATGAGGTAGTTATCGGTATAGCTCCAGCCTTTGCTTATAAGCAAAATAAATCCATTGTAGATATTCCTCACTCTAATATTTTAAGAGAACTTATCTCCGGTATTGAGGAAGAAGGAGTAAAAGCTCGGGTAGTAAGAATCTTAAGAACTTCCGATGTAGCCTTTATTGCCCATGATGCAGCTAAACTAAGTGGTTCTGGTATTGGTATCGGTATCCAATCCAGAGGTACCACTGTTATCCACCAAAAGGATTTATTCCCTCTCAATAACTTAGAGTTATTCCCCCAGGCTCCACTATTAGATCCAGAGATTTATCGAGCAATTGGAAAAAATGCTGCCAAATATGCTAAAGGGGAGTCCCCTAACCCAGTTCCTACTCGGAATGATCAAATGGTTCGTCCTAAGTTCCAAGCTAAGTCAGCGGTACTCCATATTAAAGAAACTGAATGTGTAGTTAATGGTGCTAAGCCAGTGGAATTAGAAGTTACTTTTAAATAATGTGAGGTGAAAAAGATGAGTCAAGATAAAATGATAGAAGAAATAGTTCGCCAAGTTCTTGGTTCTATGGGAGGACAGGTTTCCTCTGCTCCAGTGACTACTTATTCTTCCATGGGCGGCGGATTAAACGCTAAAGCTGATTATCCGTTAGCAGCCAGGCGTCCAGACTTAGTAAAAACTCCAAGCGGAAGAACTTTGCGAGATATTACTCTAGATAAAGTAATAAATGGGGAAATTAAATCCGAAGATGTCCGGATTACTGCAGAAACCCTAGAATTACAAGCTCAGATTGCTGAATCTGTTGGTAGAGTTCAGTTTGCCCGTAATCTAAGAAGAGCAGCGGAACAAACTAAAATTCCTGATGAGAGATTATTAGAAATCTATAATGCCCTTCGTCCTTATCGGTCTACTAAAGCGGAGCTTTTAGCCATTGCTGCAGAATTAGAGAATGTTTACCAAGCTAGGGTCAATGCAGCTTTAGTTAGAGAAGCTGCCGATGTCTATGAAAGAAGAGGACGTTTACGCGCTGACTAGTGCTTTAACTTTCCTCCAGGGAGTGAGGTGGTTTGATGAGATTAGTCGCAGGAATAGATGTAGGTAATTCTACTACCGAAGTAGCAGTAGCTAAAATTACTGCTGGTGAGCCCCCTCAGTTTATTACCGGTGGTTTAGTTGCTACCACTGGTATTAAGGGGACTCTGGAAAATGTTCGGGGAATCCTGGATGCTCTACGGGAAGTTTTAGGGAAAGTTAATCTGCAAATAAAAGACCTTAGTTTAATCCGCCTTAATGAAGCAGCACCAGTTATTGGTGATGTAGCTATGGAGACCATTTCGGAAACTATCATTACTGAATCCACCATGATTGGACATAATCCTTCTACCCCAGGGGGCATAGGGTTAGGCATAGGGATGACCGTCGATATAGAAGATCTCCCCAACCTTCCCTCTGGGGAAAAAGCTTTAGCAATTATCTCTAAGGAATGGGACTTTGCTGAGGCAGCTAGAGCCATTAATATTGGTGTCCAAAAGGGGATAGACGTCCAGGGTGCTATCGCCCAAAGGGACGATGCAGTATTGATTAGTAATCGCTTAAATAAAACCATTCCTGTGATAGATGAAGTTAAGCTGATAGAGAAAATTCCTCTAGGAATTATGGCTGCTGTGGAAGTAGCCAATCCAGGGGAAGGAGTGAAGACTCTTTCCAACCCTTACGGCATAGCCACTGTTTTTGGCCTAAGTGCTGAAGAAACTAAGGAAATAGTTCCTATTGCCAGAGCTTTAATTGGCAATCGTTCAGCAGTAGTTATTAAAACCCCTAAGGGGGATGTACAGGAAAGAAGAATTCCCGCTGGAAAGCTGATTATCATAGGAGAGAAATTCCAGCGTTCTATTGATGTAGGGGCCGGAGCAGAGGCCATTATGAAGGATTTAGAGGAAGTCCAACCCATCCAGGATGTTCAGGGTGAAGCGGGAACTAATGTGGGCGGGATGATTGAAAGAGTCCGTCAGGTCATGGGGGAGCTAACCAAGCAAAGCACCAGCAAGGTGAAAATTCAAGATCTTCTAGCCGTAGACACCTTTGTCCCTCAGAAGGTCAAAGGAGGTTTAGCGGAAGAGTTTTCTTTAGAAAATGCTGTAGGTTTAGCAGCTATGGTCAAAACAGATAAGTTACAAATGCAGATCATTGCTGAAGAAGTAGCTAAAGAAACCGGGGTTGCTGTGGAAGTGGGAGGCGTAGAGGCCAATATGGCCATTTTAGGAGCTCTCACCACTCCAGGAACTGATAAACCCTTAGCCATTATTGATATGGGGGCTGGATCTACTGATGCTGCTATTATCAATAGACAAGAGACCATTTCCTCTATCCATTTAGCCGGGGCCGGTAATATGGTTACTCTCTTGATTAGTTCCGAATTAGGTCTGGAAGACTTTCATCTGGCGGAAGAGATTAAGAAATATCCTTTGGCCAAAGTAGAAAGCCTTTTCCATATTCGTTTGGAAGACGGTAGTGTCAAGTTTTTTGATAATCCTTTGGATCCTAGGGTTTTCGCTCGGGTAGTTATTATGAAAGAGGATGAAATGGTACCTATTCCTACTAAGCATTCCCTGGAAAAAGTAAGATCAGTAAGACGGGAAGCTAAGAAAAGGGTCTTTGTTGTCAATGCTTTAAGATCTTTGAAGAGGGTATCTCCTACCAACAATATTAGAGACATTGACTTTGTGGTTCTAGTGGGGGGATCATCTCTGGATTTTGAAGTTCCGGAGTTGGTAACAGAGAGTTTAGCGGAATATGGTATTGTAGCGGGTAGGGGTAATATCAGAGGGCAGGAAGGCCCTAGAAATGCAGTAGCCACCGGTTTGGTTTTAACTGCTAGTGAATAGGAGTGGTGATGAAAATGAGTAATCCTAACTTAACTACTGTCCATCCCCCTCAGGTGATAATCTTTCATCACCCTCAAGCTAAAAACACACCTTGCCTGCTGGAGGTCAAATATGGTTTAGAAGAGGAGGGAATCCCCTTTAGTTGTCAAGAAAAAGGGGATTTTACCTCCCTTGAAAAACTAGCCTATGCTGCGGCGGAAGCTTCTACTTTAGGAGTGGGGTTAGGAGTAGACCAAAATCAAAATGTTGTCCTTCATTATCATCGTTTACAGCCTGATTCACCTCTTTTCTCTCTTTCAGGAGGGTCTTGCAATTCTATTCTAGGTCGAATGATGGGTAGTAATGCAGCCCGTTTAGTGAAGGGAAACCCCTTTAAGTCTTTGGAAAATGAGCAACAGGAGGATACTTCGGGAAAAAAGTATCAAGAGGATTGGGTCAAGTTAATAACTAGAATAGTTCACCAAGTTCTTCAGGAGGATAAGGGTAATAAGGAGGTGAGGGGATGAATAGAGAGGCCATAGGGTTGATTGAGACGGTTGGTTTAGCCGCTAGTATAGAGGCAGCAGATGCAGCCCTCAAATCAGCTAATGTTTCATTAATAGGTTATGAGTTAACTAAAGGGGGCGGAATGGTTACTATTAAGGTTGCAGGTGATGTAGGGGCAGTGAATGCTGCTATAGATGCCGGGGTAGCTGCAGCCCGGAGGGTAAGCACAGTCTGGAGTCATCTAATTATTGCCCGCCCCCATGAAGATTTGGATTCTATAATTAAATCTGAAGAAACCATTGGTGTACAAAAGAAGGCGGCAGATGCAGAAAAGCCAGTGGATATTCCCATCGAAGTTATAATTCCGGAAACTGAAGAACCAGCCCAGGAAATAGTAGAAGAGCCAAAAGAGGAAATACCAGAAACACCAAGGGAACCAGAGGACGGAGAACTTTGCAATCTTTGTCATGACCCAGCCTGCCCAAGAAAACGTGGAGAACCCAGAGTGAAATGTATCCACTACGATGAGGAGTGAGGAGATGTCAAATCAAATAACTAAGATAGTGGAAGCGGTAATGGAAAGAATTACCCAGGAAGAAGGGAAAAAGAATTTTCTCATTCCTGTAGGGATTTCTAACCGCCATATTCACTTGTCAGACCAGGATTTAGCAGTTCTCTATGGAGTAGGTCATCAGTTAAGCAAAATGAAAGATTTAAAACAGCTAGGCGAGTTTGCTGCCCAGGAAACCCTCACTCTAGTGGGCCCCAAAGGAGTTATTCAAAATGCACGGATTCTAGGCCCCACTAGAAAACAGACCCAGGTGGAGATTTCCCGAACTGATTCCTTTGCTCTAGGGGTTAACGCTCCGGTTCGGGAATCGGGAAAATTGGAAGGCTCGCCAGGAATTACTCTGGTAGGGCCAAAGGGTTCAGTAACCATTAAAGAAGGGGTTATCTGTGCTTTACGGCATATCCATATGTCAACAGAGGATGCTAAGTCTCTAGGTTTACAGGACCGCAGTTTTGTTAAGGTCAAAGTGCCTGGACCTCGAGAAATGGTCTTGGGACAGGTACTTCTCCGGGTAGCTGAAAATTTTGTACTGGAAATGCACTTAGATACCGATGAAGCTAATAGCGCTTGGGTGAAAAATAAGGACCAACTGGAGCTAGTTCTAGACTAGAAAAGGCAGGTGAGATTAATGAACCTAGAGGCTTTAGTAAGACTGGTGGTAGCTGAAGTTCTGCAAGCCCTTCAGGAGGAAGAAAAAAGACCTGGAGCCTTAGTGCTTTTTACTGGGGGTAAAACTGGCTACCAGCAAGCTTTGGGACAGGTAAAGGAGCTGGAGGAAAAAGGGTGGGATCTGCTAATTGCTTGTTCTAACGGGGCAGAAGCTATGTACGGCCTAGAACTGCGGGAATTTTTTCCCCAGGGAAAATTCCTTACCAGTCCCCTTAATCTATCTCCCATAGAAGTGCAAAAAAACTTGGATTTGGTTTTAATCCCGGTACTCAGTCAGAATTCTCTAGCTAAAATAGCCTTAGGTTTAGCTGATACCCTGCCTACCCTTTTAATTAAAATGGCTTTGCTCTTGGGGAAGCCTATTATAGCTTCCCGCAACGGGGGAGATGCCCGTTATTTTGCCCAACAAAAGGGTTTATTCCATCCTAATCAGAGCTATTTACAGATGATGGACCAACATCTAGAGAAACTACAAAGTTTTGGTATTAGATTAGTAGATATTGCCAGCCTGAGGCAAACGGCAGAACAGATTCTGGCAGGGGAGACAGTCAGCTGTCCTAATCCAGTGTTAGCTTCTCGGCCTACAGTTTCTATAACTAGGGGAATAGTTACTAGAGATCAGATTATGTCAGCCTTCTTTCAAGGGCAGGACATTCTTTATTCAAAGGGAACCCTGGTTACTCCACTAGCCCGTGATTTAGCTAAACAGCATGGGGTTAAATTGGTGGAGAAGGAAAAGGAGTGAAATGATTGTTTGTAGCCAAAGTCATAGGTACTATAGTAGCCACCAGAAAAGATGAGAATCTAGTGGGACTAAAGCTAATGGTTACTAGACCTATAGATAGTCAAGGCCAGAGCATTGGTCAGAGCTTAGTAGCAGTGGATTCTGTAGGAGCCGGCGTAGGGGAAACAGTTTTAGTAGTCAGGGGCAGTCCAGCTAGAACTGTATTGCAAAACAACCGTGCTCCGGTAGATGCAGTAATTGTAGGAATTGTTGATGATATGGAAACATTGGACTAACTGGTTAGAAATGAGGGATAAAAATGGGTGTCTATACTAAAACCGGAGACAACGGCCAAACAAGTCTATTTGGTGGAGACAGGGTTGGTAAAGATGATCAAAGGGTTGATACTTATGGTACAGTAGATGAAGCTAATTCTATGATGGGCCTAGCCCGTTCCTTCTCCCAAAATTCAGAAGTCCAAGGAACTCTTTATCAGCTGCAAAAAAAGATGTTTGTTTTGGGGGCTGAGCTAGCTACACCTTTAGAGAAAGCGGATACCTTAAAGGAAAGAATATCCGCCCAGGAAATTAGCAATCTAGAGAAAATAATTGATTATTTTGAAAGTCAAAGAACTCCTAACCATGCCTTTGTTGTGCCTGGTAATTCTCAAGCCTCAGCGGCTTTAGATGTGGCTAGGACTATTGTACGCAGGGCGGAAAGATTAGCGGTAACCTTAAGCCGAGAAGAAAAAGTATCTAAGGATACTCTAGCTTACCTCAATCGGTTGTCTGATTTGCTGTTTGTTCTGGCCCGGGTAGAAGAAGAAACCCTTTTGCTAGAACTAATTAAAGGTAAGGTTTATCGGAGATTAGCTCAACTGAAAGAAGGGGAAATGTTAAATTTAGACTTAGCTAAGAAAATCATTGAAGAATGTGAGAAGAAAGCTAAGGAAATAGGAGTACCCATGGTCATTGCTGTGGTGGATAATGGAGGAAACCTAGTAGCCTGCCATCGACAAGATGATGCTTTGCTAGTGAGCTTAGATATTGCTATTAACAAAGCTTATACAGCGGTAGGACTTAAGCTACCTACCCATGTTGCTGCTGAAGTAACCCAACCCGGTCAGTCTTTGTATGGTTTGCAAAATACTAACCAAGGAAGGATAGTTGTTTTTGGTGGAGGTTTCCCTTTAAAAGAAGGAGACAGAGTTGTAGGTGCTGTTGGTGTTAGCGGTGGTTCAGTAGAAGAGGATATGACAGTAGCCCAAGCTGGTGTGGAATTTTTTGCGAAAAGGAGTTGAGAATAAAATGGATATGGATCAGTTAAAACTTGCCATGATTATCCAAGAGGTAATGCAGAAGATAGGGACAGAGAAGAATCCTCCCGTTTCCGGTTCTGGGGTCTTTGAGAACATGGAAGATGCTATAGAAGCAGCAGTAGTTGCCCATAAACAGTTAAGCACTTTAACTCTAGTTCAAAGAAACAAGATTATCCAAGCCATTCGGGATACATCTATTAGTCATGCTGAACACTTAGCTAAAATGGCAGTAGAGGAAACCGGCATGGGTAGGATTGAAGATAAAGTTACTAAAAATATCTTAGCTGCCACCAAAACTCCGGGTACCGAAGACTTAGAAACTAGAGCCCTCTCGGGAGATGCTGGGGTAACTACTATGGATATGCTACCTTTTGGGGTTATCGGAGCTATTACCCCGGTTACTAATCCTTCCGAAACTATTATTAATAATGGAATAGGCATGATTGCTGCCGGGAACGCAGTAGTCTTTAGTCCTCATCCTAGTGCTAAGAGAACTTCTTTAGAAACTATCAGAATATTGAATGAAGCTATTGTTAAAGCCGGGGGACCAAGCAATTTAATGGTAACTGTAGCTGAGCCTACTTTACCAAAAGCCGAAATTATGATGAAACATAAAAAGATTGACCTCTTAGTAGCCACTGGAGGTCCAGGGGTAGTAAGAGCGGTGCTTTCTTCTGGTAAAAAAGCTATTGGAGCCGGAGCTGGTAATCCGCCAGCGGTAGTAGATGAGACTGCTGATATAGCTCAAGCTGCTAAAGATATTATTGATGGATGCAGCTTTGATAATAACCTGCCTTGTATTGCTGAAAAGGAAGCCATTGTAGTAGAAAGTGTAGCTAAGCAATTAATTCACTTTATGCAAAAGAGTGGTGGCTACCTGATTCAGGACGCTAATAAAATAAGAAGACTGGAAGAATTATTGATCAAGGATAAAACTGTGAATAAAGACTTTATCGGTAAGAACGCCCAAGTTATTCTCCAAGCCATTGATATTGATGTTCCAGCTAATGTCAAAGCAGTAATTATGGAAGTGGAAAAAAATCATCCTTTTGTAGTAAAGGAGCTAATGATGCCTGTTCTACCTATTGTTCGGGTAAGAAATGTTTGGGAAGCCATCGAACTTGGCGTGGAGGTGGAACATGGTTTCCGTCATACAGCAGTAATGCATTCTAAAAATATTGATCACTTAAGAGCTTTTGCTAAAGCTATTCGGACCACTATTTTTGTCAAAAATGCTCCTTCCTATGCCGGGATAGGTGTAGGGGGCGAGGGTCATGCTACTTTCACTATCGCCGGACCTACGGGAGAAGGGTTGACCTCTGCCCGGAATTTCACCCGTCAGCGCCGCTGCGTCTTAGCAGGTGGTCTTACCATTCCCTAAGAAAAGATAGGAGTGAATGTAATGGGAAAAAACCTGGTAGAGGTAATTAAAGAGGCCGGAGTGGTAGGAGCCGGAGGAGCTGGTTTTCCTACCCATGTGAAAGTGGATGCTCAGGTAGAATATATAGTGGTTAATGCTGCGGAATGCGAACCGTTGCTTCGGGTGGATCAGCAGTTAATAGCGGTACGGGGAGAAGAAATGGTTCAGGGCTTAAAAGCTGTTATGGAAGCTACTGGCGCGGATAAAGCCCTTATTGCTCTCAAAGAAAAATACGGAGCAGCCATTTCCTTCCTTCAAGAAAGGTTAAAGCAAGAACCTAAAATTGAAATGAATATTATGAAGGACTTTTATCCAGCAGGGGATGAGCAGGTAATGGTTTATGAAACCACCGGAAGGATTGTCCCGGAAGGTGGTATTCCCCTTAATGTAGGAGTTGTAGTATCCAATGTAGAGACCCTGATTAATATTAGTAATGCTCTTCAGGGCCAGCCAGTAATTGATAAATATGTGACGGTTACTGGTTGGGTGCTAAAACCAATAACTGTTAAAGTTCCTATTGGGGTAACCTTAAGGGAAGTTATTGATTTATCCGGAGGACCTTTGGGAGAGAATTTCGCTGTCATTAACGGTGGTCCTTTGATGGGTTCCACTATAGAAAATTTAGAAACCCCTGTGACCAAAACAACTAAAGGGCTAGTAATACTTCCCAGTAATCATCCTCTAATAACCAAAAAAAATAAGGACTTAAATGTCATCTTAAAACAAGCCCGCTCAGCCTGCTGCAACTGCATGCAGTGCACTGAAGTCTGTCCCCGCTACCTTTTAGGACATAATTTAAAACCTAGTCAGTTAATGCAGACAGTGAGTTACGGTCCTTATATAGGGGAGCAGATGAACCAAGCCTTCCTTTGCTCTGAATGCGGAGTCTGTGATATGTATCAATGTCCTATGGGGTTATCGCCTAGACGGGTCAATGCTTTCTTGAAACAAGAACTAACTAAAGCAGGAATTAAAAGGCAGGGTAATAGACAGCCTGAACAAGTTCGGGAAATGAGGGAATATAGGCGTATTCCTAGTAAGAGGATGGTTGCCCGTTTGGATTTGGCTGCTTATGATAGTCCGGCATCTTTAGTAGAAGAACTATATCAAGCTAGAAGAGTAGTTTTACCTCTTAAGCAGCATGTAGGAGCGCCATCTAAACCCTGCGTGGAACCAGGTAGTAGAGTGGAAAGGGGTCAATTGATTGCTGCTATTCCTGAGAATGCTCTAGGGGCTAATCTACATGCCAGTATTAGTGGAACAGTAGCGGAAGTGGGAGACTCTATTGTAATCCAAGCTTAAAAGGGAGGCTGAAAGAATGAAGAAAGCCATCGGTCTGGTAGAATATAAGAGCATTGCAAAAGGAATTGCAGCCACCGATGCTATGGTTAAATCTGCTAATATAGATATTTTGAATGCTAATACTATTTGCTCAGGCAAGTTTATTAGTTTTGTAGCCGGAGATGTGGGTGCTGTGAAAAATGCGGTAGAAGTAGGAAAAAGGACAGGGAGTAATCATGTGGTAGATGATTTAATAATTCCTAATGTTCATCCTGCTGTTTTTCCTGCCTTGTCAGGGACTGCCCATGTCAATAAAATGCAATCCTTAGGGGTAATTGAAACCATCTCTGTTGCTGCTGCCATTATGTCTGCTGATGCTGCTGTAAAAGCTGCTAATGTAGACTTGATTGAGATACGTTGTGCTACTGGCCTAGGCGGCAAGGCTTTTCTGACTTTAACTGGAGAAATTTCTGCTGTTAAGTCTGCTATCCAATCTGCCCGGGCGCTGCTAGAAAACGAAGGTACTCTTTTGGAGACCGCTGTAATCTCTTCCCCTCATCAAAGCTTAATGGAAAAAATATTATAGAAGGCAGGAAAACTATAGTTGTCAATAAGAGAACACCTTTAGATCAGTGCTGATCTAAAGGTGTTTTTATTCAAGTGGTAAGAATCTTGGAGTCTAAGGCTTTACCGTTACTACTTCTCCTTGGGTTAATTTTAATAAATCCTTGGGAGTAAGTTGAAAAACAGCATGGGGAGTTCCGGCAGCTGACCAAATTACCGGATAGTTCATTAAGTCTTCATCAATAAGGGGTTTAATATAGTTAAGATGCCCTACCGTAGGAACCCCCCCTATAGCATAACCAGTATGCTCTAAAACAAAATCTGCATCTGCTTTCTCAATTTTCTCCCCTAAATAACTTCTAATTTTCTTTTCATCTACCCGGTTAGCCCCGCTAGCAATAACCAGAATAGGCTTTTTGCTGGTTTTACCCCTAAAAATTAGAGATTTGGCAATTTGGCCAATTTCACAGCCAATAGCCGCTGCAGCTTCCTGCGAGGTACGGGTAGACTCGGCGAATTCTACCACCTTCAACTCTAAACCATGCTGATTGAGAACTTCCTGAACTCTTTGAGCACTTTTACTTAGATCAGTTGTCATTCTTCTACCTCCTTAACTATAGGTTACAGATATGGTATAATTAGTATTATAGCATATGTGCGTTATAACGTACAAGTTTTCGGGAGGGTTTAATGCAAGAAATTACCAAAACTATAGGGCGAAAGCTCAAAGCCATTAGAAAAAAAAGAATCCTTAGTCTAGATAAGGCAGCGGAGCTAACGGGAGTGAGCAAGGCTATGCTGGGGCAGGTTGAGCGGGGAGAATCTAATCCCACCGTTGCTACTCTATGGAAAATTGCTTCAGGCTTAAAAGTCTCTTTTTCTTCTTTTCTAGAAGAAGAACAGCCTTCAGAGGAAGTGATTTTTCTTCCTCAAGAGGATCTTCTGCCTATGAAGGAAGAAGATGGTCTCATGAAAATCTTTCCTTTATTTTGTTTTGATAGTAAGAGGGGGTTTGAGATTTTTACAATTCAGCTGGAACCAGGCTGTTATCATATCTCAGAGCCTCACAATGATAGTGTGGAGGAATATATTATAGTTACTGAGGGAAGTATGGAATTAGTCATTGAAGAAAATATTTATCCATTAAAAAAGGGGGATTCTCTTCGTTATTATGCTAATAAACAGCATACCTATCGTAATATAGCTGATGTTCCTGCTTCTTTTTTAAACCTTATCCATTATTTCGCAGGAAATTAAAGGGGATGTTTTTATGGACCCAAGGACTGTTTATGCAGATAAAAAGGATTTAATGCTTAGCGGTGTAGTGGAAAGGGTGACCTTCCACAGCCAGGAGACTGGTTTTTGTGTTCTTCGGGTTAAAGTTAAAGGCCAGCGAGATTTAGTAACGGTGGTGGGTTATTCCCCCATGGTTAACGGGGGAGAATATATTGAGATGAGGGGAGCATGGTATAATGATTTAAAGCATGGTCTACAGTTTAAAGCTGATTCCTTGAA
>Ga0079098_1012922_pt1 | contig 12901 bp, 12 predicted proteins | sample ADurb_H2B_01_Slu_FD_74559 | JGI IMG/M metagenome (GOLD analysis project Ga0079098, IMG submission 74559) | Active sludge microbial communities from Illinois, USA, of municipal wastewater-treating anaerobic digesters - ADurb_H2B_01_SludgeMetaT... | ecosystem: Engineered > Bioreactor > Anaerobic >...
CTAAAGTTCGCATGCTATAATTCGAAGAGCAAAGGAAAGTGAGTCGTATCGCAATGGCGCGGAGTGCAGCAACGAGTAAAACCAAAAAAAGAACTGGAAGCAAAAAGAAATCGGGCACCACGAACAGAACGCCAAGCCGTGCCAGAAAAAACACCCCCCAAGCTTCCCGTTCAAGGAATCCTGTTACTACCAAAACTGCAGCTCCCCGCAAAAAGATTACCCAGCCAGCACCGACACCTCTTTCAGCTGAACGTAAAGTGGATATTGCTGGAATCGTAATGGTAGTCATTGGTTTGCTTACCCTTGTGAGCCTTTTGACCGCCAATTCCGGCGGTCTCACGCTAATTTGGTCGAACTTTTTGCGGCGTTGGATCGGTTGGGGAGCGTACGCTTTACCGCTTGTTCTTCTACTGATTGGTGCCTGGTTCTTGCTCTCAAAGATGGACAGGTTCCCGGGAGTGTCCTCCGAAAGGGTTATCGGAGTGGTGCTGGTCTTTTTCAACCTGCTTAGCTGGTTCCAATTGCTGGATGTCGGTTTTGGCGGCGTGTCCACCCCTGCTGGTGGCGGAATCCTCGGCGGAGGGATCTATCGTGCTTTGGAGACTGGCTTGGGCAAAGCCGGCACCATAATCGTCCTGGTTGCCTGGCTGCTTGTTGCCCTGGTACTCTTGATTGATCTTTCCATGTCGGACCTTGTGAGCTGGCTGGCGGAAAAATTCAAGCACAGTCATTCAAGATTCGCTAATTTCCTGCTCAAGAAAGCGGAAGAACGCCACCGGAAGGCTGAAGGACTGCAAGAGATCAATGAGACTGAAGAATTAGAGGGCGTGACCCATCAGACTGGTCCAATCGAACCTGTTGTCAGTTCATCCGTCTCCAGTGCAATGACGAGTGAGGCAGGCACACCTGTAAAAACCTGGGTACTGCCTGAACCCGAAGAGATCCTTAATCCAATCCAGACTGCCCCTGTCGACGAGGAATCCGATGAGGACAAGGCGCGGGTGATCGAAGAAACCTTGCGCTCCTTCAACGCGCCAGGCAAGGTTGTCGAGATCAGGCGCGGTCCTGCAATTACGATGTTCGGAGTGGAACCGGAATACAACGAAAGCCGCAACGGGCGAACGCGTGTGAGGGTAAGTAATATTACCCGCCTGGGGGATGATCTGGCGATGGCACTCAAGGCTTCCCGAATTCGCATCCAGGCACCGGTTCCTGGTAAGGGTTATGTTGGCATCGAAGTTCCGAATCTCAAAACAAGCATGGTGTCCATGCTCGAGCTTGTAACCAGCCTCCCCTACCAGAACAACAAGTCTCCCCTCAAATTCGCACTTGGCAAGGATGTAACCGGAGTCCCCACCACCACCGATCTGACCGCCATGCCGCATCTCTTGATCGCCGGAACAACTGGCTCTGGTAAGTCCGTCTGCGTAAACGCGATTCTGACGGGTTACTTGCTAAGCCTCAACCCTGATCAACTACGGCTGCTCCTGGTGGACCCCAAAAGAGTGGAATTCTCTGTCTATAACGGTATCCCTCACCTTCTGACAGATGTGATCATGGACCCGGAGAAAGTGGTCGGCGCCCTGCAATGGATGCTGCGTGAGATGGATCTGCGCTACCGCATATTTGAAAATTTTGGCGTCCGAAATCTCGAGGAATACAACAAGAAAGTCAGCACGGAAGGCGGCAAAACACTGCCGTATATCGTTGTGGTCATCGATGAACTGGCAGACATGATGCTGCTGGCACCGGATGAAACCGAACGCTGTCTGACCAGGCTGGCGCAGCTGGCGCGTGCAACAGGCATTCACCTCATCATCGCCACGCAGCGCCCTTCAACGGACGTGATCACCGGTTTGATCAAAGCCAACTTCCCTGCGCGAATCGCTTTTGCAGTCGCATCCAATATGGATAGCCGGGTCATCCTGGACCAGCCTGGTGCAGAACGCCTGCTTGGCCGTGGTGATATGCTCTTCCAGGCTCCGGATGCTCCTGCCCCTGTCAGGCTGCAGGGTGCCTACGTCTCAGAAGAGGAAGTGTCCCGCTTGGCGCGTTTCTGGCAGGCACAATCCACCGCCAACGGTGCCCCGGAACGCCCTGACAAAGCGCTCTATACCAGCGGAAATAGTCTTCCCCTGACCCAGGAACCTCTTTGGAAAGAACTCCAAAAAGATCCGGATGAGGACCCACTGACCGAAGAAGCCCTGCGCATCATTCGCAAGGAAGGACGCGCCTCCGTCTCAATGCTGCAGCGAAAACTACGCATTGGCTATACACGCGCGTCACGCCTGGTTGAAAAGCTGGAAGAACAGGGCATTATTAGCGCAGCCCATCCTCAAACGGGCACGCGAGAGGTCCTAGATTGGGGCGATTACCCCCCACTCAAGGAAGAATAAGCCTTTTAGGCCTGATATCGCTGTGAGATCGAAGGTTTCCTCGATCCTTTTTGGCAATTCGGGTTGCGGGATTCTGATTCTGGGTCTATAATCATTTCCAAATCTTAATTCGGAGTTCATTCAATGTCAGACAACGACGCCAGTAGTAAGCAGGAGCAAAACCAGGAGAGTAATCAGGAAGACGAAAAAGAACAAACCATGGAAAGTTTGATGGGAGAATATCTCGATTCTGAGGACTTTTCTTTCCAAATGCCAGTCGCGGGCGAAATCCGTGACGGTATCATCGCCAGCATTTCAGGGTCACAGATCCTGGTCAGTGTTGGTGCCAAGTCGGAGGGACTGATCGTCGGTAAGGAATTAGAGGCGATCCCCGCAGAAGTACTTGCAACTTTCGAGGTTGGTAAAGCCATCCCGGTATATGTGGTCACTCCACATGATCAGGAAGGAAATCTAATTCTTTCGTTCGTTCGCGCGGTGGAAGAACAAAGCTGGATCGATGCTGAAGCCGCCCTGGCTTCTGGAGAACGCTTAGAATCGACCGTTGTTGGTTATAACAAAGGTGGGCTGCTTGTTCCGTTGTCTACAATACGTGGCTTCATCCCTGCTTCCCAACTCAGTCTCAGCCGCAGGCTATCCATGTCCGGTGAGACCCCTGAGGCCAAATATAAAAGTTTTGTCGGTGATCCGATTACTGTTTGTGTTATCGAAGTCGACCGAGAGCGCCATCGCCTGATCCTTAGTGAACGTGCTGCTAGTACCGAAACGCGCGACATGATCCGCGACAAGGTCCTGGAAGAACTGACCGAAGGCGAAGTGCGCAAGGGTCGGGTCACCAGCCTCGCAGATTTTGGCGCTTTCGTCAACATCGGCGGAGCTGATGGGCTGGTCCACATGTCCGAGATTTCCTGGGATCGGGTCGTAAACCCCAGTGAAGTACTGAAGGTCGGGGAAGAAGTAAAGGTAAAGATCATCAGCATTGACCGCGAACGCCGCCGCATTGGGCTGTCCATTCGCCAACTGCAGGGAGACCCGTGGTCAGAGCAGGTCAAAAACCTCAAGATCGGTCAATTGGTTGAAGGTGAAATTACTCGTCTGACTAGTTTCGGTGCTTTTGCGCGTCTGAACGTTCCTGGGGATCTCGAAGGTCTGATTCACATTTCCGAGCTGAGTGACCGCCGCGTGGATCACCCTAAGGAAGTTGTCAAAGTTGGCGACGTCGTCACACTGCGCATTCTGAAAATCGAGGATGAAGACCATCGAATCGGCTTGAGCATGCGGCGCGTGGATTCACCCGCTTATGCAGACTCTGACTGGAAGTCCCTGGCTGCCGATTTCGACCTGACCCGCAGCACTGAAGGTGAGACCATCGCCACCATGCTCGGCGAAGAAACTCCCAAACCCGCTGAAGAAGTTGTGGAAAAAGCTACAGCCGAGGCTCCCGAAGCAGTTGCAGAAGCCATTGAGGAAGTCCAGGAAGCTGCGGAAGAAGCCCCAGCCGAAGCTCCCGAAGCAGTTGCAGAAACCGTTGAGGAAGTCCAGGAAACTGTCGAAGAAACCACAGCCGAAGCTCCCGAAGCAGTTGCAGAAGCCGTTGAGGAAGTCCAGGAAACTGTCGAAGAAGCCCCAGCCGAAGCCCCCGAAGCAGTTACAGAAACCGTTGAAGCGGCCGAAGCCGAAGCCGACGAAGTAGTTAAAGAAGACTAATTATTCAACAAAGAGAAACGCCGGCAAAAAACCGGCGTTTTTTTCTACCCATGCCCTTTATCCTTGACGCCCACCAGGACCTTGCCTATAACATGACCGTACTCGGTCGCGATTACAGGCTGCCGAATGCTCAGACCCGCTTGCGCGATCGCCAAACCGGCTACGACGCCCACGGCGGAGGATCCCTGCTTGGCTTGCCTGAGTACAACGCCGCCCAGGTGGGGTTGGTTTTTGGGACGCTCTTTTCAGTTCCTGAGCGCCGCCGCAACCCCAACTTTAAGGGGGAGCAGTATTACAGCACACCGACCGAAGCCTATCGCATCTACTGGAATCAGTTGGACTTCTACCACAAATTGTCAGAGACCCAATCCGACGCTTTTCGTCTTGTCCTCACCAAAGGGGACCTCAAAAGCCACTTGGATCTTTGGCAAACCCAAACTAAGACGCTGAAACCAGTCGGTATCGTCCCCCTGATGGAAGGCGCGGAAGGTATCGTCGATTTGGATGAACTCCCAGCCTGGTGGGAACGCGGTCTGCGCATCATCGGGCTAGCCTGGGCAGGTAATCGCTTTTGCGGAGGAACCAGGGAACCTGGTAAGCTCACTGCTGAAGGTAAGGACCTCATCCGCGCGATGGCAGAGGTTGGCTTTGTGCTCGATCTTTCCCACATGGACGAACCGGCAGCGCTTGAGTGCCTGGATCTTTACCCCGGGCAAATCATCGCCAGCCATGCCAATGCTGCAAAACTGGTAAAAGGCTACAACTCAAACAGACTCCTTAGCGATCAGGTAATCAACAAACTGATCGCCCGCAATGGGGTGATAGGTGTTATGCCTATCAACGCCTTCCTCAACGCGGACTGGAACGAAGACGGTGGTAAACCTGCCGTCTCGCTTCGATTGGTGGCAGAACAGATCGACTACATCTGCCAGGTTGCAGGCGACGTGCGCCACGTGGGTATCGGCACCGATTTTGATGGCGGGCTTGGGGTTGAAAAAGTGCCCGTAGAAATCGACACCATCGCTGATTTACCGCGTCTGTTTCCCTTCCTTGAAGAATTAAGGTATGATTCTAAAGAGATTGACAGGATCGCGTCGGGGAACTTCCTCGACATGGTCGAAACTACGCTGCCTGATTAAGACGAAGGAACCTCTTTGAGCCAACCAGATGTTTTGCTAGACCCTAACAACCCTAAAAAAACCGTCAAACCGGGGACTTTTCCGAAGTTCCAGGTCAGGGCAGGGCTGACTGGTCTGATGCTGGGTTTTTTGATTTTGTTGACTGGCTTGCGGCCTGACCTTTTTGGCCTGGATCGAGGAAGGTATATTGGCTTCGTGCAGATCATCGTTATCCTGATCGGGATTGGACTGATGACCCTTTCCGCGACTGGTGTGCTCATCGCCTTTTGGAATGGCGGTCCCAAGCCGCTCAGGGCTGATTTTGGCACGCGCATCATTGCCACCGGTTATGTGATCTGTGTCTTTACCGCGCTTGCAGACGCCTTTGGCTTTGGCACCAACCCTCTCCCCTATGTCTTACTCGGCACGCTGCAGTCGCGCGGTGTGATGATTGGCATTATCGTCATTTGCATCGGGTTGCTTTTACTGCTCAGACCAAAGAATTACCTCCCCAAAGAACAAAGCGTGCCCAAACACAGCAGATCCTGATCCCCATGCCCATCAATCTAAATCATAATCTTCATCAGTTTCAGCTCAAAAATGGACTGCGTGTGATGCTCAAGGAAATTCATACCGCCCCGGTGACGAGCACCTGGATTTGGTATGGAATCGGATCGAGGAATGAACTCCCGGGAAAGACCGGCTTGAGCCACTGGGTGGAGCACATGCAGTTCAAAGGCACCCGGAAATATACCGGCGAAGATATCGACAACCTGGTATCGCGCGTCGGTGGTTATGCAAACGCCTTCACCAGCTCGGATTGGACAACCTATTTTGAGACGATGCCATCAGCCCACCTGCATGCAACCCTCGAGCTCGAAGCTGACCGCATGGTCAATAGCCTTTTCGACCCTGAGGAAGTGGAGACCGAGCGCACCGTAATTCTTTCTGAACGCGAGGGGTCCGAAAACTATCCCGAGTTTCGGCTGGATGAAGCTGTGCAGCTGCACTCCTTCCAATCCCACCCCTACCGTAATGAAGTTCTGGGCTCCAAAGAGGACCTGATTGGCATCACCCGGGATGATCTATACCAGCATTACCGTAATTATTATCAACCCGCGAACGCAATTCTTTGCATTGCCGGTGATATTTCTCCTCATACCGTTCTGGAAGAGGTGGAAAATTTGTTTGGCGGTATCCAATCGGTTCCTATGAACAGAAGTATTCCAACCCCTGAAAAAACGCTTAACCAAGGCGATCTGGTTGAAATGGAAGGTCCCGGCGAGGCACACTACCTGGAAATTGCCTGGCGCTGCCCTGCTGCCAGTGATCCGGATTTTTTTGCTTATACTATTATTGAAAGCTTGCTGAGCGGACCTTCATCCCTTAACATGTTTGGCAGTGGCAGCATCAACAACCGTACTTCAAGGTTTTATCAAGCCCTGGTTGAAGAGGATTATGCTGCCTCAGTTTTTGGAGATCTTTCCGCGAACATCGACCCTGGTGTGTATAAGGTCTTCGCGACTATCCAGCCGGACGGGAACCCCGGGGCTGCATTGAAAATCATTGATGAGCAAATCCACCAAATTACCTCCAGTGAATTAAGCATTCGGGAGATCGAACGCGCCATCAAGCAAGCCCGCGCGCTCTTCGCGTATAGCAGTGAAAACATCACCAACCAGGGTTTCTGGATGGGCTATGCCAGTTCGTTTGCAGACTATCAGTGGGTTGCAGAGTATCTGACCCGCCTGAGCTCGGTCACGCCCAGACAGGTGCTCAAAACTGCTCAAAAGTATTTGCGGGAAGATCAACGCGTGGTTGGAGTTTACCGCGCGAGCAACACGCAGGAGGGTTCATGAACAACTCGATGCCCGATTCCAGCACCATCCTGCGCGAAACCTGGAATAACGGCACAACCCTGCTCGCCTACCCAAATCTGACCAGCCCGGCAGTGTATTTCACAGGTTACATGCAGCCAGGTTCCATTGCGGATCCTGATGAAATGCACGGCCTGGCATCCTTTACAACCGATATGCTGATGACAGGCACGAAGCATCTGAACTTCCAGCAACTGCACGACAAGATCGAAAGCATTGGTGCTTCTCTCTCGCTTAGCACAGGACACCTTTCGACCACCTTTTTTGGTCAGTGCCTCAGGGAAGACCTTGAGACCATCTGGAGTTTACTGGTGGAGGTCATCCAGGAGCCAGCATTCACGGAGAAACAGTTCAAACGTGTCCGCAATCAGATTCTGACCAGCATCGCCATTCAAAACCAGGATACCGCTGAAATGGCATCGCAAGCCTTTAACAGTGCCCTTTATGGATCTCACCCCTATGCCCACCCTGAAATCGGCTACGCGCAGACTGTCTCTGGTATTCGATTGGAGCAGTTGGAATCTTTCCACGCAAACCACTACGGTCCAAACGGGCTGGTAATGGCTGTCTGTGGCGGCATTGAGCCAGAGGTTGCACGGGAAATCTTCTCAAGAACCCTGGGCACCTGGCAAAACAACACCCAATCCCCTCCTGAGACGCTCCCGCCTTTCACGCCGCCTGTAAGCTCCATTCGCAGCCATGTGGCACTTGAAGGCAAAAATCAGAGTGACCTGATTATTGGCGTTCCAGCCCCAAAGACTGTCAGCCGTGATTACCAGGTCTGTTCCATTGGAAACTCCATTCTCGGACAGTACGGCATGATGGGACGCATCGGTAAGGTTGTGCGCGAAAAAGCCGGTTTGGCATATGAGGTCTCGAGCCACCTGGGTGCTGGTATCGGACCAACAGCCTGGACGATCGTGGCTGGGGTCAATCCGGACAATCTCGAAAAAGCAATCGCCCTGCTCAAACAGGAGCTTGTTCGGTTTTGTAGTGAACCAGTGACCGAGCAGGAACTACAGGACGTTAAGACTCAGGCTATGGGGAGGCTCCCCCTCTCACTCGAAACCAACGCCGGTATTGCCTCCATTTTGGTCAGCATCGAACGCTATGGTTACAGCCTGGATCATCTGCACCAACTGCCTTCCATCATCGAAAGCATTACTGCAGAAGAGATTCTGGCTTCTGCTCGCCGCTACTGGGACCTGGAAAAATTAGTCATTGCCTCAGCCGGAAAGGCACTCTAATGATCAAATGCGGCATTGACCTCCTGCGAATCTCCCGCCTGGCAGATGTAAATCCCGCCATCAGAGCGCGTTTTATGCGGCGGGTCTATACCGAAACCGAACTCGCTCAGGCACAAGGCGAGAATGACATGCTTTCGGGAATCTTTACTGCCAAGGAAGCCGTTTCCAAAGCACTGGGCACCGGCATTGGCAAAGTTGCATGGCAGGATATCGAAATACTTCATGCCCCGAGCGGAGAACCCAGCGTTTTCCTCCACGGTGTCGCATTGGAAGTCGCACAAGCAAAAGGGTTGGATGAGTGGGCGGTTTCTATCACACACGAAGGCGGGATGGCTGCAGCAGTCGCTGTTGCAAAAAGTGCGCGGGACGAATGAAGCTGCTTTGCCTGAGCGATGTGGAGGTGCCTGCTGTATACAGCTCCCGCATCCGGGAGCGATTTCCCGGATTGGATGCGGTTATCAGTTGCGGAGATCTACCCTGGTACTACCTTGAATACGTGGTGAGCATGCTCGATTTACCCCTCTATTACGTCCAGGGCAATCATGTCTTTGACGTGGAGGACAGTGAAGGAGAAGTGCGTCATCAACCGCAAGGTGCCATCAATCTGCACCGTCAGGTCATCTACGATCCCCAGTTAGATCTGATCCTGGCTGGCATCGAGGGCAGCTTACTCTATAACAAGCGCGCCTATCAGTACACACAACGGCAGATGTGGCAGATGGTTTTTGGGCTGGTGCCCCAGTTACTGTTTAACAAAATGCGCTATGGGCGCTACCTGGACGTATTTGTCACCCATGCGGCTCCAACAGGAATCCACGACGAGGATGATCCAGCCCACAGGGGAGTAGACGCTTTCCGCTGGCTAATCGAGAATTTCAGCCCGAAATTGCACCTGCACGGGCATATCCACCTCTACAATCCCCTCAAAGCCCGTGAAACGATGCACGGTAAAACGTGCGTCACCAACTGCTACGGTCACCGCGAAATCACCTTATAAGCACTCAATCGAGCGAGAGGGCATAAAGCGGAACCAGCATCTCATCCGGATGCAAACCGCCATGACGCCCTTGCATTACGTTTGGTCTGTTTACCCACCAGAGGTACGCTTTCCCTTGCGGGACGGCAACCAGGTCGCCGATACGATTTTCCAGGTCAGTGTGAGGAGTTCCACGACCAAGAAGTCCAGAATCCAATACCTGTTGGCGCGTGATCAAACTGAATTGACCTGGCCAGGCATGTTCAAAGTACTTCCGCACGGCTTCCTCCTTGCCTGGTTTCAGGTAGAGGTAAGGCAATCTGCCCTCACAGGTCGGCTGCATCACCAACATATTCATCAGGTCAGGATGGGTGCGTAAGTCGTACTTGGGATCGTAGGGAGTCTCAACCGAACCATGGTCTGCTGTAAGCAGGAAAAGAGTATCCTCACGCGCCCAGGGTTCGAGTTTGGCCAGCAGGATGCGTTCAAACGCTTCGCTGAAACTTCTAAATTGCTCCGTCACGCGTTCGTTATAGGTGCCATAATGATGCATAAGGCTGTCCACAAGGCTCCAGTAGGCATACACGAACTTGGGATTGTTTGAGCGGGAGTTCAGTAGATCGCGCAGATTAGCCAGGAGGTCACTCTCCGCAGTATAGCCATGCAGTTGGCTGCCAATGTGATGCATTCTTGAGAGCCCCGAATTGGCAATGCTTGCTGGAACGAAGGCATGAGTCTCTATGCCCCTGGTCGCAAACTGTTCACCCAAAGGTGTCATCCCAAGAAAATTCGCGGGGTCGAACCCTGCTCTTGCCAGCCCACCCACATCCCCATTAAAAGTGATAGGTGAGTGCACGATGGTATTGATGACCATACTGAGAGATTTAACCCACATCTCATACCCAATGATGCCGTGTTCCAACGGGGTACTGCCAGTCCAGATGGTGGTTAGTGCCGTGGAAGTTGTGCTGGGAGAAATGCTGGTTATGGGGAGCAGAATTGCTTTAGGAAGGTGGCGCTGCCAGAAGTCTGCCTTTCCGCGTTCCATCAATTGGATCAACTGATTGTAACCAAGCGCGTCCACCAGGAGCAGCACGACTCGTTTGTACTTCGGCGCGAATTGGTTCAGGATTGCATTCGAAAAAACGGAGGCAGACAAGTCCGGTCCCCCAAGCCAGCGGCTGATGCTGGGGGTCAGGTTTGCCAGGCCGAATCCATCATAGTTAGGCAGTAAGATATCTGGAGAATTTGGAAGGCCAGATAAGGCTTCATTTTCTTGCAACAGCTTTAGATGGGAATCAACAATAGGCATTTTCCTTTTACTCCTTCAAACTAAGGCAAGCTTTCACAGCAAGCCAGAACAGGTTTTCACGGATCTCAGCTCTATTGTTCCAACCGCGATGGTCCCAGCCATCAGCGTGAACCAAGTCCCCCCCATAAAACACGGCGCCAAATTCCACTCCATAGAACTCTGCCACAGCCGCCAGGGCAGAGGCTTCCATCTCCACGCAATCACAGCCAGCCAGCTTGAATCTGGCGACGCGAGCCTTGGTTTCCCGAAAGAAGGCATCGGTCGTCCAGGTTTTCGTCAGGAGATATTCCAGGCCTTCCTCCCTCACCACGCTCTCGATGTGCTGTACCACTTTTGGGTTCAATAGGATCTCAAACGCGGGCGGTAAATAGTGATAAGAAGTGCCTTCATCACGCACGGCTGCAGTTGGGATCAACAGATGGCCAACCGCCAACTCCGGGTTCAACACCCCTGAGCCGCCGCAGGCGATGAATTTTCTGCCGCCCATGGTGATGGCTTTCTCCATGAAACCCACTGCCAGTGGGGCTCCCACCATTGCCTGGAAGAACCCCAACCGTTGGCCCTGGTAATTTATCTCGTAATAAGGTACTGACCCCACCTCTGACTTCCCGACATACACTGTTTTGGCTGAGTACTGCTCTGCGACCTTTTCGACCACTTCCTTGAAAAAACACATCACCACCAACTCCGGAAGGTCCGGTGGAGTTTCTATCATGAACGGTCTGATGATCGCATCCCGGTCGGGATCAAAATCTATAATCGGATATACCTCGTCGTCATTCATCTCTGGTCCACTCGATATCTTCGTTTGCGAAACGCTTGTGCATGACCTCGATTGCCTGGGGGTTGTTGTCCACCAGGATGAAGCGCCTTCCCAGCTTGAGGCAGGCCGCGCCTGTCGTTCCGCTGCCGGCAAAGAAATCCAAGACCAGGTCCCCGGGGTTCGACGACGCACGAATGATGCGCTCAAGCACTCCCAGGGGTTTTTGGGTCGGATAACCTGTTTTTTCCTTGCTGTTTGTACCCACGATGGTATGCCACCAGGTGTCTGTAGGGAGTTTTCCTTTCTTTGCCTTCTCTTCCCCCACCAAACCCGGAGCCATGTACGGGATGCGGTCGATCTCCTGCCTGTTGAAGGTGTAATTTTGAGCGTCTTTTGCGTAATAAAAGATGTTGTCATGCTTGGCAGGCCAGCGATCTTTAGCCCTTCCGCCGAAATCGTACGCCCAGATAATCTCGTTCAGGAAGTTTTCACGCCCAAAGATCTCATCCAGCAGGATCTTGCAGTAATGTGCCTCGCGGAAGTCGATGTGGAAATACAAACTTCCGGATGGCCTGAGAACGCGGTAGGCTTCCAGCAGTCTGGGCTCAAGAAACGCCCTGTAATCCTTAAAACTATCGCGATAATCACGGGTGGCGATGACCTCGGTGGTATAGCTTTGGTCTCCAAAACCAATCCGATCGCCTGAGTCCGAGCGGGTAGTTTTTATCTGCCTGCGCGACTGCATCTTGCCGGTATTGAACGGCGGATCGATGTAGATTAGATCGACTGAATTTCCAGGCAGCCTCTTTAAGAAAGGCAGGTTGTCGCCGAAATGGATTTGATTTCGCATTCGCAAATTGTAGCATGCCTGAATCAAAAAAGCTGTCCTCGCGAACAGCTTTTCTTGTGATTGTTGTGATTACGCTAACTGGGATGTGCAGTGAGGGCAGCGGGTTGCTTCGAGCGGGATCTCAGTCTTGCAGAAGAGGCAGACCTTGGTAGTTGGAGCCGTGGCAGGGGCTTCTGCTGGTTTGCGAACTTTGTTGATGGCTTTGACAAGTAGGAAAATAACGAAGGCAATGATCAGGAAGTTGACAATTGTCATCAGAAAGTTGCCATAGGCAAAGACTACCGCGCCAGCTTCCTTAGCGGCAGCCAGAGTGGTACCGGCAGGAAGGGGAACAGCTGCTTTGTTGAGCTGGATGAAGAGGTCAGCAAAATTGACTTTACCCAAAAGCATGCCTATAAGGGGCATGATCAAGTCTTCAACCAATGATTTTACAATGGCACCGAATGCGGCACCAATGACAACGCCGATAGCCAGATCGAGTGCGCTGCCTTGGCTAATAAATTCCTTAAATTCTGCAATAAACTTTTTCATTATTACCTCACTTTCTTATTCAATTGTAACTAAAACGATCTGCCCTGTAGCACGGAAAATGATCAATTTTCTACGGTTAACCTTTCCCTGTTAACCTTTCCCCTTTCAATGTCCTTGTATGTTGTAT
>Ga0079098_1000867_pt1 | contig 12864 bp, 9 predicted proteins | sample ADurb_H2B_01_Slu_FD_74559 | JGI IMG/M metagenome (GOLD analysis project Ga0079098, IMG submission 74559) | Active sludge microbial communities from Illinois, USA, of municipal wastewater-treating anaerobic digesters - ADurb_H2B_01_SludgeMetaT... | ecosystem: Engineered > Bioreactor > Anaerobic >...
GGCAGGGCAATCGCATCTTATTTTTCAGGAAAACCACCAAAAATGATTAGAAATCAGGTCTTTTGAATAGATTTCGTCACTCTTTGCGGGTAACACAATTCCGTTTGAGTAGTAATATGGGATGGGTTTGGCTAAAAAGAATTCTTTTTTGCCGTGAATTGACTGCCAAAACAGGTTTATCAATCAAATATACTAAGTAAATATGAAATATTATTGGTTATTATTTGAAATTCTTGAAATTTGCTTGAGTGATGTTTCTCATTTAGATGCAATTGCCCTGACTCGTAGGGTCGATGGCCTGCCTCGACCGGTGTATGTAGTATGCAAACGGATGAGATACTCGTAGGGTCGATGGCCTGCCTCGACCGGGATAGTATCGGTTGTGCATTGGTAAGGAAAAGGCAGGCCTTTTCCCTACAGGGCTGTGGATGGGTGAGGACGTCGTAGGGTCGATGGCCTGCCTCGACCGGTGTAGGTAGTATATAAACGGATGAGATACTCGTAGGGTCGATGGCTTGCCTCGACCGGAAATTGTATAACGTGAATAGGACAGGAAAAGGCAGGCCTTTTCCCTACAGGGGTGATTGGAAATTGGATGTCCTTGTAGGGTCGATGGCCTGCCTCGACCGGGATGGTATCGGTTGTGCATTGGTAAGGAAAAGGCAGGCCTTTTCCCTACAGGGCTGTGGATGGGTGAGGACGTCGTAGGGTCGATGGCCTGCCTCGACCGGGATTGTTATATTGGCAATCCGTTGAGGAAAAGGAAGGCCTTTTCCCTACAGGGGTGATTGGAAATTGGATGAGGATCTTGTAGGGTCGATGGCCTGCCTCGACCGAAGTTAGAGTGGGGGAATCGATTGAAGAAAAGGCGGGCCTTTTCCCTACAAGGGTGATTGGAAATTGGATGAGGATCTAGTAGGGTCAATGGCCTGCCTCGAATGGGATTGTCGTGTGGGCAAATTGATAAGGAAAAGGCGGGCCTTTTCCCTACGGGGTTGGTTGGTAATCTATTGAGGAAAAGGCGGGCATTTTCCCTACAGGGGTGCCTACAGGACTCTTTCCTAACTGGCACGATTGGTGCAATGTTATCTGCTGAATAATTCTTCAGCATAGCATGCTGCATGAACGGAGAAAACCTGTGAGCCAGACTGCCAACAAGAGCCGCTCGAGCGGCTCAGCCAAAACAAGACAAGTAGCAGAAGCGGTAGCCCTAAAAGCTGAAGCCCAGGCACAAGCCAATAAAGAACGACAGGTCAGAGTGGGGTGGGATTTTGCTGGCCTGGTTCTCCTGGTATTGGGCGCGTTGTTGCTCCTGGCTGTAGTCGGGATCACGCATGGACAGTTTGTGGATGCTGGGGCTGCGATGCTGCGGCGCTGGTTCGGTTATGGGCGATTTATCGTTGCAGCAGCTGTTTTTGCCGCTGGTTGGCTGCTATTACTCTGGCGCAAAAATCAAGCCAGGCAAGTTAATATCTTACGCGTGATCCTGGTGGAAATTGCGTTTTTCCTGTTGCTGGGCGCGCTTTCGGCCTTCTTCAATGATACCGTCAGCAGCGTAAATGCTGGTATGAGCGCGGGTGGGATCAGCGGCTATGGTGTGGCTTTCCCCCTCATCAGCCTGATTACCCGCGTGCCTGCCGGGATTGTCCTTCTGATTCTTGGATTGATTGCGCTTCTTTTCGGCCTGGACCTGGTCGGGAGCCTCGACCGTTGGGCGAGAACGAAACTTGGGGAGACCACTCAAGCTGTACAGCCCCGGTCAACAGTTCAGGAAACGCAGTCTGCAGCTTCGGGGCTGAATATCCAGCCTATACCCACTGGGCAGATGCCTGTTAGAAAACCACAAGGGCAGGCAGAACTCCCGCTCCAATACAGACGGCACTATACTGAAATTGAAGAAGATGAGATTCAGAAACCCATCAAATACCACCGCCCGGAAGGTTTGCCGCCCCTGACCCTGCTTGAGAACGAAAAGACGGTCGCCACCAACCAGGCTACCATCAACATGACCGCAGGCCTGCTGGAGAAAACCTTGACAGAGTTTGGCGTTCCTGCCAAAGTGGTCGGCTACCGGGTGGGGCCCACTGTGACTCAGTACGCGGTCGAACCTGGTTATATCGAGAGGATTGGTCAGGAAGACAAACAAAAAGTCCGCATCTCAAAAATCTCAGGTCTTTCCAAAGACCTGGCTCTGGCACTGAAGGCGGAACGCCTGCGCATTGTCGCTCCCGTCCCTGGCAAATCCTACGTGGGCGTGGAAGTGCCAAACACCGAGCATATGCTCGTCCGCCTGCGCCCCTTGCTCGAATCAGAAGAATTCGCCCGCATCAATTCCCCGCTCGCGATACCACTTGGCAGAGGTGTTTCGGGGGAACCGGTCGTTTCCGATCTCTCCACCATGCCCCACCTGCTCATTGCCGGCACGACCAATTCGGGCAAGTCCATTTGTATCGCCGTGATCACCATGTCGCTGGTGCTCAACAATCATCCCGACGATCTAAAATTGGTGATGATCGATCCGAAACGCGTGGAGCTGAAGCGCTTCAGCGGCCTGCCGCACCTTTATGGCGAAGTTGAAACCGAAGTTGAACGCATCATGGGCGTTTTGCGTTGGGCTACGACGGAGATGGAAAACCGCTATCGCCTGCTGGAGACCATCCGGGCACGGAACCTTGACTCGTATAATGCCAAGATGGTGAAGGCGGGTAAGCCAAAATTGCCGCGCATCGTGATCCTGATCGACGAGTTGGCAGACCTGATGCTCAATTCCGCCGAACAAACACAGGATCAAATTGTGCGCCTGGCTCAGAAAGCGCGCGCCACTGGAATTCACCTGGTGGTCGCAACCCAACGCCCAAGTGTGGATGTGGTCACAGGCGTCATCAAAGCAAACTTCCCGACCCGAATTGCCTTCACGGTTGCGTCGCAAGTAGACTCCCGGGTCATTCTCGATCAACCCGGTGCTGAAACGCTGCTTGGCAGGGGAGACATGCTCTTCGTCCACCCCGAGACCGGTTTGCAGAGGGCTCAGGGCGTGATGATCACTGACGGAGAAATCCGTTCTGTCATCAAATGGTGGACAGAAAACACAGACACCCGGCACAAACAGCAGCTCAACCAACCTGTGCCGGAACCTGCCAAACCCGTCTCGCAATCTGAAGCAACACAAACTGTAGTACCAGTGGAAGAGGAAGCGCCCTGGGAAGAAGTGATCCAAAAAGATCAACCCGAGGACAGCGACGAAACACTTATCAACCAGGCAATCGACCTCGTACGCCGCAGCCGGCGGGCGAGCGCATCTTATCTGCAGCGCCATATGCGCCTGGGATACCCTCGGGCTGCCTGGCTCATTGACCAGCTTGAAGCACGCGGTGTACTCGGACCTGCCCAAAGTGGGGGAAAAGACCGCGAAATCCTGCTTGACCCACCTGAACCCGAAGAGGAAGAAGAATAGATGAGCAAAATCAAGTTGGATTTTGAGGGGTTTCTTCGGAGAACCTTCCAGAAACCGCTGGATGCTATTGCTGGTTTCCTGTTGAAACTGGGAATTACTGCGAACTTCATCACGCTGTTCGGTCTGGTTGGCGACGTCGTAGCAGCGTACCTGATCGCAAGGGGAATGCTGCTGGCGGGCGGCTTAGTGGCAGCCTTTATGGCACCCCTGGATGCTGTGGATGGAGCGTTGGCACGAAAAACAGGTGTAGTCAGTAAGTTTGGCGCTTTTCTCGATTCAGTCGTGGATCGCTATGATGAAATGATCCTTTTGGCTGGTGTGCTCTTCCATTTTCAGAGTCAACCTTATACATTGGGGATTATGCTAACCTATGCGGCATTGTGCGGTTCGGTGCTGGTTTCCTACACCCGTGCCCGGGCAGAAGGGCTTGGTTTCTCCGGAAAAGCCGGCTTTTTCAGCCGCATTGAACGAGCCATCGTCCTCATACTCGGTCTGGTGTTTAATCAGTTGCTCATTTCCGTTGGTATAATAGCTATTATGGCTAATGTAACCGCACTCCAGCGGATTATCTTCGTCTGGAAGCAATCTAAGCAAGCTTAATTCTCAGCGGTTACGGAAAGGAAATTTCATGCCTCAAGGTTTTAATATCGGTCCCTTAACTATCCGTTTTTATGCGATTATTATCATTATAGGTGCCATTTTAGGTGCATGGCTGGCTGCAAGACAGGCGAAACGGGCAGGTCGAGATCCTGAAATCATCCTCGATATGCTTCCCTGGCTGCTGATTGGCGGCATCATTGGCGCACGCCTCTGGCACGTTTTCACCCCATCCGCCTCCAACCAGGCTATGGGAGTCACCACCGAAAACTACCTGCGCAACCCGATCGAGATCCTCAAGATTTGGAAAGGCGGGCTCGGCATTGCTGGCGGTGTAATTGGTGGAGCGCTGACTCTCATTATTTACTGCAGAGCTAAAAAGCTCAATTTCCTTGAGTGGGCTGACTATATTGCCCCCGGTCTTCTCGTCGGGCAAGCCGTTGGCAGGTGGGGAAACTTCGTTAACCAGGAAGTTTATGGTCGTCCAACTGATCTTCCTTGGGCAATCACCATCGACCCACCTCACCGCATTCAGGGCTTCGAGCAGGTTGCGAAATACCACCCGCTCTTTCTCTACGAGAGCATCCTTACTTTACTTTCAGCCGGGTTGCTCTTGTTGATCAATCGCAAATGGCGCAAAAAGTTGTTTACAGGCGATTTGTTCTTTCTTTACTTAGTGCTCTACCCAACCTTCCGCTTTTTCCTTGAATTCCTGCGTTTGGATCCTTCACCGGTCAATGGGATCAATATTAATCAAACCTTTATGCTGATTGTGGCAGTTTTTGCTGCGCTCCTGCTGGTTTTGCGGCATACCGTCTGGGCAAACGGACTGCAGATCAAGGAACAGAAACTGGCTGAGGAATTAGCTGCTGAGATCGAGGCTCGCCAGTTGGCATCAACCAAGGTTGAGGCGGAACATGTGGAGGAAATATCTCAAGAGGTAGAACAGCCTCAGGAACCCGAGGTTGAACTTCCGGATGAGAGCAACGCCCCTGAACCCGAGGATAACAAAAAACTTGAGGATGACATTTCCTCCTTCCCGAATGATTAGTTGTTCTTTTTGAAAAGATGATGAACGGATGAGCTCGAGCTCATCCGTTTTTTATCGATTCTGTCGTAGGGAAGGGCTTGACCCCTTTCGCAACTCCACCAAACGGAACGGCGCAAGGCCGTTCCCTTCAAATAGAATTGTTCGGATAGATCAGCAATGCCAGATGTTTGACGGATCACATGCAGCAACATTTTATGTGCCTTGGCATTAAGTGAAACATCATAGTAAGGTGGGTTGGCGTCGAAGCGTGTTTTCAGGAGCGCACCTGGTGATTGCCTACCCATCCTGCCTTTTCAACACTTTGTTTGCGAGGGCGGGAACATGGAGAAATTGTTCTGAGTGGGATGGAAAATCCGGTGGTAAAATCAAACTTTATAGTTACCCAGCTAATACGGTCATACGCCGAAAATTTTGACCGTGCAGGAGAAGAAGATGAACATCGATGAACAAGTTACTTACTTAATGCAAGGTGCCGATTTTGGTGATAAAACCATAGCCGATAACATGGCTGAAGAGCTGCGCGAACGCCTGATTGAGTCCGAAAAGACTGGCAAACCGCTGCGCGTTTATTGCGGCTACGACCCCACCTCCACCGATCTTCATCTTGGGCATACCGTCACCATGCGTAAACTCCGCCAGTTCCAGGAGCTTGGGCATGAAGTGCTCTTCGTGATCGGTACCTACACCTCCATGATTGGCGACCCTTCAGACAAGGACAAACTTCGTCCGCACTTGAGCGAAGAAAAGGTCATGGAAAACGCCCGAACTTATGCTCAGCAGGCTTTCCGCATCCTCGATCCAGAACGCACGCAGGTGCTTTACAACGATCAATGGCTGCGTAAGTTATCCATGACTGACTTCATCGGTCTGGCATCCAATTTCACCGTTCAGCAATTCCTGACGCGTGATAACTTCCACAAACGCTGGGAGAAAAACGAACCAATTCACCTGCACGAATTCTTCTACGCAATCATGCAGGGTTACGATGCTTATCACCTTGACATCGATGTCCAGGTGGGCGGGTCTGATCAGCTTTTCAATATCATTACGGCTTCCCGCAAGATCATGACTTCGCTTGGGAAGAAGCCAAACATTGGTATTATCCTCGGCATTTTGCCTGGGACTGATGGGGAAGTGCGCATGAGCAAATCCCTTGGCAACCATATCCCGCTCAACACCAACGCTGCTGATATGTATGGCAAGGTTATGAGTATTCCGGATAAAGCCATGCCAATCTATGCTGAACTTGCTACGGAGTGGACCCCCGAACAGCTCTCTCATTTTAAAGCCGGTTTAGCTACAAACAGTCTGCACCCGCGCGACGCAAAGATGCAGCTCGCTTATGGCATCACCTCGGTCTTTTATGGTGCCGAAGCTGCTGAGGATGCCCAAAACCAATTCATTCAAACCTTCCAGAAAGGCGACATTCCCGAAAATATGCCTGAGTATCATGCCGCAGAGGGAGAAACCCTGCTTGATATCATGGTCGGGCAAAAGATGGCTGGAACACGCAGTGAAGCCCGCCGCTTGATTGATCAGATGGGTGTAAAAGTCAATGGTATCACAGTGAGTGACCCCAGTTACAGGCCTGATCCGGATAGTGTGCTCCAGGTTGGACGGCGCAAGTTCCTGCGGATCCGCTAAAACTCACTCATCCGCGTATAAACTCAACAGACTGCTCCCGATCGTTTGTGCCAGGTCGGGAGCGTTTGACTCTATTGCCACCGCGATGGCCAGCGGTGTGGCTACCCAATTTTCCGTTGTCCCGCCAATGTACCAGGTGAGGATCTTACCGTCCCGTGTCAGGGCGTGACCGCTTTGGAACCAAAAAGTTTCGTTATTTCCTGCCAAACTTGCCCTCAACCGTGCCGAAGCCTCCGATTCAATGACCCTGACTGGTAGAACACCTTCTCTAAAGGACGTCCACTTGCCATCCTCTGAAAGGTAAGTGTTGCGCAAGCGCGGAGATGGTAATAAGCCATCGTTGGTGATGCTTGCTGCGACCAGTGCCATCTGCAAAGGAGTTGCTTGGATTTGAAGCGCACTCAGCGGTTTGGTTTCAAGGACCGCCGGGTCCGGTTTGGTGGCAGGAGCAATGGTACGTAATGAAAAAGTCGGTGCTGTAAACAATCCGAATGCGTCCAGTTGGTCCACGAATATTACGGGGTCAAGGTTTTGGACCAATGCCAATGCTGCCTGCTCACAGCCGCCCTGGTAGCCATTTAACTCCTCACCATAGGCTTCGCTGGCTGCCTGGCAATACATATCCTGTCCACTTGCGGCTACCGGCAGCACTCCTTCGGCGGATTGTGGATGGTTGTAGTAAGTAGCAAGACCCAGGCTGTTCACCAATGTGCCCAGGGGATAGGCTGCCTGGGTTGTACGGTTAACCATTGGGGCATCAGGATCCTGGCGCAATTGTTCCCAGTTTTCGGTGAGGGTATTGGCATCATAATAGGGATGGGAAGCCAGGGCGTAGATTTCACCTGTTGTCGCGTTCATGAGCACCACAGCGCCTTTTGCGTCACCCAGCAGGGTATCGGCGGTGGATTGCAGAGCTGTATTGATGGTCAGTTTAATATCCACACCCGGAGGTGGCTGATTGTAAAGCAATTGGGGCTTCCAAAGCGTGTCATAACTTCTGCCTGAGTAACCTCTCAGCCACTGATACTGGCTTAATTCCAGCCCATCCTGACCATATAAACCGCTGGTATAACCGATGGTATTGCTCAAGGATGGTACCAGAACTTCGCGTTTGTAGTTGCCGATCTCGCCAGTTGTAACTGCCAGCTCCTCGCCTGATTGGCTCAGGATCTTACCCCTCGGAGAGTAGCGGTCGTACACCGCCCAACGTGGGTTTTCAGGTTTTGCGAGCAGTTCTTCCTGCCGGAAGATTGCCAGCCAACTGCTGGCGGCTAACACCAGGATAAATAAGCCAAGAAAGATGGCTGCAATCCAACGGTAAGGCCGGCGGGCGGGTTCGGGCAGTGGTTCAGCAGCCTGCTCCGAGCTGATTTTGAGCAGCAGCATTACCGCGATCAAATTTGTTACGAGCGATGAGCCGCCGTAGGAAAAAAAAGGCAATGTCACGCCAGTTAAGGGCAACAGACCCAGGTTGCCTGCAACGATGAAGAAGGTTTGCAGCCCAAAATAGGCTGAAATGCCAAAGGCGAGGTAGCGCCCAAAAGTTGTCTTTGTGGCTTGAGCAATGCTGATACCGCGCACAACCAGGATCATCATCAGGAGCATCAAAGCCGAACTGCCAAGCAAGCCAGTCTCTTCTGCAACTGCCGGGAAGATAAAGTCCGAAACCGCCACCGGGATAAACAGAGGGCTGCCCAAGCCTGGCCCCGTTCCTGCCAAACCGCCTGCTGCCAGTGCGATCTGAGCTTGCACCAGTTGATAAGCACTGCCTGATGCCTGCGCCCAGGGGTTGAGCCAGATATCGATCCGTGCTCTGACCACATCAAACACAAAGTAGCCAATCCCTCCGGCGACGATGGCAGCCGCAGGAATCAGCCATAAGAAGCGCCGTTTTTGCGTGGTCACCGTCAGCATGAGGATATAGAGGCAAACGAACAAACTGGCTGTACCGAGATCCCGCTGAACGATCAACAAAAAACCAGCAATAGCTGTCACTATCAGGGTGGGAAAGATCGAGGCAAGCAGCGTAATGTTGGGCTTGATCTGATCTGCGAAAAAAGCTGCCAGGTAAATAATGATCAAAAGTTTCAGGGGTTCAGATGGCTGGAAGTAAAACCCAAATGCGCTCAGCCACAATTGCGGTCCTGCTCCTGTTGGGTTCACCCCGACGAGGAAGGTCAGTCCAATCAGTGACAAGCCGATCAGAAGCCAAACGTACTTGTAGCGTTTCAGAAGATAACTCAGGCGGTTGATATTCAGACCCAGCCAAAATATCACACAACCCAACAGGTACCAGCCGAGCTGCTTTTGACCCAGGCTGGGCGAGAGGCGCCAGACTGTCAATAATCCCCAGCCGATTAAAGCAGCGAAAGTTGGGAAGATCCAGGGATCACGGTTTGGTAGCTTACGCCTGACGGCTTTATTCAGCACCAGGATGCCGCCCAACCAAACAAAAAAGGGAATAAAAAACTGCCAATCTGGTTGCAGTTGTTCGGAGTGCAGGCGTGTTCCATCTGCCAGTGAGAGTGCAGCTGTTAGGAAAAACAAAAACAAAATCGCCAGGGCGAGCAGCCGGGGCTGTTGTAAATGCGATCGAGTGGCGGTTTTAGCAGGCAAGGTTATCCAAGATATTTATCTACCAGGAGATGGAGCCTGGATCTCGTTTCCTCGTTGATCTTCTCAGGATTGGTCATGATGGCATTTTTTAAGGCTTGATCGCACTCACAAGCCGCGGTACCATCGTCCTCTGATACGAAATCGACGAGGCGAATGAGAGCGTTTTGTGCCACTGCGGTGTTTTGGGATAGCGTGTTGGTCACCATTTCCACGCTGACCGGTTCCTCAGAGGTGTGCCAGCAATCGTAATCCGTCACATGCGCCATGGTGGCGTAGCAAATTTCTGCTTCGCGCGCCAAAAAGACCTCGGGAGCGGCAGTCATTCCCACCAAAGACATGCCCCAACTGCGGAAAGTGTTTGACTCAGCCCGCGTCGAAAAACGCGGACCTTCGATCGTGATATAAGTGCCGCCATTGTGCACAACCACGTCCTCTTCCTGCAGGGCTTTTACGAGCTGCGCGCTTAGTTTGGGGCAGAACGGTTCGGCAGTGCTGATATGAGCAACAATTCCATCGCCAAAGAAACTACGTTTTCGATCTTTGGTGAAATCAAAAACCTGGTCTGGTACCACGATGTGCCCCGGAGCGTAGTCAGCCCGTAGGGAGCCAACAGCGCTTACGCTGATGATCTTGTTAATTCCAAGTTCTTTAAAAGCGTAAATGTTCGCGCGGTAATTTACTTCGGAAGGTGAGAGGACGTGCCCAATCCCGTGCCGTGCCAGAAAAGCCAGTTTTTTGCCCTTTACTTCGCCGATTACGATCGGAGAGGACGGCTTCCCAAAAGGCGTATCCAATTCAATGGATTCCACTTTTTCAAGTCCGTTAAAGCCATATAATCCTGACCCTCCGATGATTCCAAATGCAAACTCTTCTATCATTTTCGCCTCTCTTATTATTCAACTGGTTTGATTGATATCGTGAAAATTGCGTCACCGCAATAAAATTCGTCGTTGTCTTTCACGACAATGGGCTCCTCAACCCGGATCCCATCCAGGTACGAGCCGTTTGTCGACTTGAGATCCTCGAACCACCACTGATTCAGGTGATAGAAAAGGCGCGCATGCCTGGAAGAAACGGTTGGATCCTCCAGGACAAAATCACACTCCTGGCTGCGGCCGATCAGTACTTCATTGCTGGCAAAGGTCTGCGTCTTTGATTCCGCACCGATTGCAGTTGATAGGGTCAGGCTGGGGATCGCGATATTTCCTTGGCTTGCTTGCTTTGATCCCACACTGCGCCATAACATCCAGATCGCGAGACCTAAAAAGGCATAAAGAAAAGCCAGAAAGAGAATGCGTAAGATCAGACCGACTGTGGCAGACATTTCATTCCCCGGTGGCAATTATCGTGGTCGGATTTGAACCCGTTTCCGGGAAGTCCTGGTTGTAAACGAGGAGAGTTTTGCCAATGCGGATGACATCCCCGGGTTTGAGAATGGCGGTCTTAACAGGTTGGTTGTTGAGGAATGTCCCTCCAGTGGAACTGAGATCGAAAAGCAGGTAGCGGCCTTGTTTTGCCCTAAGCTGCAGATGATCCCTTGAAACCATCGGGTCATCAAGCTGAATATCGCTTGTGCTTCGGCGTCCGATCTTGATAATGGACTTGTTCAGATAATGATGTTCCTTGCCGTTAATGATGAAATAGGCATGCTCAGGTGAGACAGCTTCCACAGGTACTTCAGGAGCCGTGATCTGCAGGGCAGTTTTTGAGGTGTCGCAAGTGGGAAGCGTAACTGCTGTTGCGATTTCGATTGCGTCAACCGCGAGGCTTGCGTTTTGAGCCAGCTGGATCCGGAGCGGCACTCTGAATTGATAACCCTGCTCAAGCCAACTGGCTTCCACTTCGCTGGCAACTTGGTTCAGCGTAGGGATGGTTTCTTGCCAGGCATCCCATTTTTCTGGTGAAACGTACAATGTGATCAAATCGGGTGCAAATTTTTCTTTGGCGTCAGCTTGAGCCATAATCTTCTCATCAATGATCCTGATCAGTCGGCTGCTCAGCGAGGAAGCTGCTCCCGGGAAAAGCAGCTTGTCCACGCTGCCTTCAAGCAGGGCTTGAATTTTGCTTTCAATCAACGCTAAAAAATTCTGCATGGCAGCCACGCTAAAATTATACCAATGAAACAACGGGCGCTTGTTTGCTGGCGTCCTTCAAATATCAACTGGGGATCTGTTGCCTTACACAGCATAAATCGGATTGCTGAATATCCATCCCCGGTGCCGTCCGCGGTAATCAATGTACACTTCTGTGCGGTAAATTCCAGGTTCTTTTGTCAGGTATGTCAACACCTCATGGTCATGAACCTCATGAACCACGTGCCCATCCTTCAAGAGGCGTATATGTGTCCGGATTGGAGCACGCACCTGGAAGGTCAAGCCCGCATCCGCGCTGACCCTGTCACCCATCCAGAAAGTGCCGTCGTTGTTATTGCACGTGAAGCGAAACCCCCGGGTTGGATGTGGCAGGTCATTGGCGCAAAAACAGTGCCCGGCAGACAGGGCTTCGTAAACCATGCGCCTGTCGGAGTTGATCTCGCCGCTAAGGACTTTTGGTGTGACGATGTGGGTTGTGATCGAGCGAAATAAGGTCTCATAGGGGTAAACCTGGACTTTGAAGGGACCAGCGCGATAAGACTGAGCATGAGCATCTACGCCTGCCACAGCGACTATAGGGTGTTTGTGCGTAAGCAGCAGCTCATCCCAGAGCTTGAGAGTCTGTTCCAATGGACTAAGCATCATGAAACCCGGGAAAAGTGCGTGCAGGGCGGCTTTTGGCAGAGTCTGAGAGCGGGTTTTGAACTCACTCATCTGATTCCATAATTCAATTCCAGTAAAACCTTTCACATCCCAATCGGTCCAGTTGAAAGATTTCTCGTTAAAAAGTGGCAAAGGGTCATCAAATGGATGCGCCAGGAATGTTGAAGCCCCGGCGGAGCGCGCCTGGTCGATCAGCTGCTGGCGGTTGGAGGCAAAGCGGGAGAGCTCAAGGTTGTGCCCAAAGATGAGCATGTGATTACCACCGACAGGGGATGTGCGGTCGTGAACTTCTTCACCAGCGAGCAAGAGCAGGCGGCGCTTACCATCCTGCGTGTAGCCTTCAATATCGTTTACGAGCACATTATGGTCGGTAACAATCAACACGTCCACGCCGGCCTTCAAGCCAGCAGCCGCCAGCTCAGCATGCTTACCGGTTCCGTCCGAATAGACGGTGTGCATATGTAGGGCAACGATCAACTCTTGCATGAAGTCCTTCCAGTGATACTCACCTTTGTAAATACCATTCTTCCGATTTTATCTCAAAACTGGATCGGATGAGGGCGTTTAGAAATCTGGAGATTTGTCTTTCGCCTTAAAGCAGAAGATGTTTTTTGTGAAGTAATAGCTTAATAAATAGCATATATCCCCTAAAGACAGCCGGAAAACAGGTTGACTCAGCAGTAATTTTGCAGGTATTGACCATCTTCCCCGGGATATTCACTCGCATATGCCCGTGCTTTTAAATT
>Ga0079098_1039397_pt1 | contig 12576 bp, 13 predicted proteins | sample ADurb_H2B_01_Slu_FD_74559 | JGI IMG/M metagenome (GOLD analysis project Ga0079098, IMG submission 74559) | Active sludge microbial communities from Illinois, USA, of municipal wastewater-treating anaerobic digesters - ADurb_H2B_01_SludgeMetaT... | ecosystem: Engineered > Bioreactor > Anaerobic >...
TCCTTATCCCTTTATTAAACAGGTACCGGCTAATTTTAATAGACTCTCCCTAATAGGAATAGATAGTTTTTCATCCACTAAAACAATAAGATAATCTCCACCCTGAATAATACTCTTACCGTTAGGTATGATTTCTACTTCTCCCCGCTTAATCCCTACCAATAAGCAATGAGCAGGCCAACTTACCTCTTTAATCATTTTCCCATCTAAGAATGTACCTACACAGACCGCAATTTCTAAAATAGTCTTAGCCCTGCTAGCAGAACTAAATTTATTAAAGCCTCTACCAGCTAAAATTTTTGTTAAAAGACCGTCATAAACTGGCTGAGATCCCAGAATATCTGTTATTAAATAAGCTACTATAGAAACCATAGATAATGATAGCAAATGACTAAAAGAACCAGTCATTTCTGTAATAAGGATAGCACCAGTAATAGGAGCTTTGACAATAGCTGTAAAATAACCAGCCATAGCTAAAACAATAAAATTGTTAATATATTCTGCCGGGAAGTGTAGAAAGACAAAAAGAAAATTACCATAAATATCACCAGCTAAAGCTCCAATGACTAATAGAGGTAAGAAAATACCACCGGGAGCCCCAGAACCATAGCTTAACATAGTAAAAAGAAATTTAACCACTAAGAAAACCAGCAGCATCCCCAACACGAATTTTCCCTGGGTTAAAGAGACAATTAAATTATTTCCTCCTCCTAATACTTCAGGTAAGAAAAAGCCTAGAACTCCGGCTGCCAAAAGGGCTATTATCGGTCGAGCTTGTATAGGTAGCCACTTTTGCTTAGCATACAAAGCTTGGCTTTCAAAAAGAAAGATATTAAAAAGAGTCCCTAATAAGCCCAGTATTATCCCTAAAATTACTAAATAAAAATAGTAATCTAAAGGCAATGCAGCAAGTTGATGAAAACTAAAAACCGGCTTTAAACCGAAAAATTCCTTAGAAACAAAATCTGCTGCTAAAGATGCAGAGAGAGCAGAAAGCAAAACTAAAGGAGAAAAATTCTTATGTATTTCCTCTAAGGCAAAAATAGCTCCTGCTAAAGGAGCATTAAAAGCAGCAGCCAAACCAGCACTGGCACCAGCTGTTAAAAGATACTTCTCTTCTATCTTTACCCTTCTCAACAATCTACTAAAACCCTGACCTACCGCAGCACCCAGTTGAACAGAAGGACCTTCTCTTCCTAGAGAGAGACCCGAGCCAATAGACAAAACTCCACCAATAAACTTTCCTAGAATTACTTTCCACCAGTTCATTTCTAAGTGTCCCAGTAATACACCCTTGACCTGAGGAATACCACTACCACTAATCATAGGTTCTTTTTTTACTATTAAACCAACTAGGTAGCCTATGACTATTAAAAGCAAAAACCAAAGAGGAATAAAACTGGGATTTTTCCGTTGCCAAAGGTAAAAGAGGGGAGTAAAGGTGCTGGATTTCTCCAAAAGAAACCGATAGGCCACTACTAAAAAGCCAGTAATGATTCCAATTATTAATCCCTCCATTACTAACTTTAAACGAAAATTATACCAATGGAAAATAGTATTATAAATATTATGATGATCCTTTTCTTTCATTCTCTTTCCCCTCCCATAAAATACCAGGAAAAAGCACTTATTATTATTCTATCACTTCTATTCCCTTTTTGCCACTAAAGGCGACTAGAAAACCTTTTCTTCTGGTAATACTAAGTAAAAAATTGTGAAGTGAGAGCACTGACAGAAAGCATAATTGTTAATAATAGAACTACTTTAGAATCATAAGAGGAGGAAGAACTTTGAATAGTAGAACAATAACCTTGGGACTTGCTGTAATTATATTCCTATTATTTACCTTATTCTTTATCTCTCAAAATTTAATTCTTGATAGAGGACATAGGATTGAGGGAGTATTAAATAATTTAATTCAAGCAGTTAAAGAAAAGGATTGGACTACTGCTGAAAAATCCCTCATTAAATTCAATAATATATGGAACAAAGTCAGATATCTTGTAGCCCTAAATAATGCTGAACAAGACTTTTCAGATATGAGTGATGCAGTAGAGAACCTAAGGGCTGCAATTGAAATAAGGGATCAACATAGGGCCTTAGAAAATGCAAGACAAATTTCTAATTATTGGGAAAATTTTAGGTCATTAGTCCCTGAACCATAAAACAATAGTCCTACATAATTAAGAAAAGACCTAAAGTTATCAAATCCAAATTAGGAGGTACCCATCATATGACAATAGCTGTTTATGCTGTACGATGTATTGTTATGATTCTAGTAACATTTCTTGGGCTAAGGATAGTTGGAAAGAAATCTATCGCCCAGATAACTACTTATGATTTGGCAGGAATACTTCTGATGACTACTGTTGCTGCTGAACCACTAGTATATAAGATTCCTTCAAAAGCTACTGAAGGAGTCCTAGTATTAGCTCTCTGTCTTATCTTCCTTGGAAAACTATCCCTTAACAAGAGATTCTATAATATTGACCAAAGTCCTAGTGTAGTTATTGCCAATGGTAAGGTAGATAAGGCCGAATTGAAAAAAAACAATATGAATATTCCTTTTCTCCTTTCAATGTTGAGGCTAAAAAGCTATGCTAAGATATCTGATGTAGAGTTTGCAATAGTTGAACCAAACGGTCAACTTTCAGTGATACCAAAATCTCAACAAAGAGCAGTAAAGCCAACAGACTTAAAAATAGATACAAAATATGAAGGTTTAGCCCTTCCCCTTATTATAGATGGGGAAATTCAGTATAGGAATCTGGAATATGCAAATTTAGATACCAATTGGCTTAACAATGAAATTAGAAAAGCAGGAACCTCCAGTATTGAAGATATTTTCCTAGCTGAATTAGACAGCCAAGGACAACTATACGTTGGTTTATATGATAATGTCCAAGGTAATGCCGGAAGTGTGCCTCCAATTTTTTAAGGTTCTTATTTGACAAAGGGTTTTCTAAATATCCAAATTCCTAACATATCTAGCATTTTCTTGGATAAATTCCCGTCTTGGTTCTACTTTATCTCCCATTAAGACATTAAATATATCATCAGCCTCAATAGCATCATCTATGCTCACTTGTAAAACAGTTCGGGTCTCCGGATTCATTTCTCCTAAACCTTTATTCTGTTCTGATTACAAGCTAATAATTCTAATATTTTAAACTCAGTAGGTGTTACATCTATAATTTTGCCATTGTCAGCAATCTGATGGCTTTTAGTATCTACCGTTATTGTTCCGAATTTAATAAATTCAGTAAAGGTTTGGTTACATAATCATCTGCCCCTATTTCTAATCCATTAAATTTATCCGTTTCTTCATCCCTAGCTGTTAGCATAATAATGGGCACTTCACTTTCCTTTCTTATCCTACGACAAACTTCCCACCCATCATGGGCTAAGAAATTTAGAAAGTTCTCTTTTTCGAAGTAGGTTTTCAACAATTTAGTTAATTTAATATCATCATCCACAATTAAAACTGAATATTTAGCCATATAAATTCTCCTTTTAAAAACTAATGAATAAATCATAAAACCATTAGTGTATTTTTCCCTAAAAGATAGGGTAAGCTTGTTTTGACCTTATATTTAAAACATAAGATTCATAAGGAGTGTAAAACATGAACTTCCTATCTGTAGAATTTCTTTCAGCATTAATATCTATTGTAGTAATTGACTTAGTACTGGCTGGTGATAATGCTATTGTAATTGGATTAGCAGCAAGAAATCTACCCAAGGATCAACAAAAACAGGCTATAATTTTGGGTACCATAGGGGCTATCGCTATTCGAGCATTAGCTACGTTAGTAGTGGTATGGCTACTGAAAATTCCCGGGCTGCTAATATTAGGTGGAGTCTTACTTGTTTGGATTGCCTATAAGCTGCTGGTAGATGAAAAAAGTCATGATCATATAAAGGAAAGTCATAATCTCTTATCTGCTATTCGGACAATCATTATCGCTGATGCAGTAATGGGGCTAGATAATGTATTAGCAGTTGCCGGTGCTTCCCACGGAAACTTTTTATTAGTGGTTTTAGGATTATTGATTAGCGTACCCATTGTAGTTTGGGGAAGTACTCTTTTTATTGGATTAGTAGAACGTTACCCTGGTATTATCTATATAGGTTCCGGGGTTCTTGCTTGGACAGCTGCTAAAATGATTACCCATGAACCTATAGTTCGTAAATACTTTACAGAAAACACTATTTTAGAATATAGCCTTATTTTTCTAGTTATCGGAGGTGTACTATTAAGCGGCCGACTGAAGAGTAAAGTTCCAAGATAGGATAATCAGGGACCAAAAAAGAGCTTAGGCCTAGGCCTAAGCTCTTTTTTAATCTTTCTAAATATCCAAATTCCTAACATATCTAGCATTTTCTTGGATAAATTCCCGTCTTGGTTCTACTTTATCTCCCATTAAGACATTAAATATATCATCAGCTTCAATAGCATCATCTATACTCACTCGTAAAACAGTTCGGGTCTCCGGATTCATAGTAGTTTCCCAGAGCTGCTCCGGATTCATTTCTCCTAAACCTTTATAACGCTGAATATTGACATTATCCTTACCCAAATCCGATAAAACTTTATCTAACTCTTTTTCATCAAAAGCATACTTTTCCTGTTTACCTTTTTTCACCTGAAAAAGAGGTGGTTGAGCTATATAAACATAACCATTATTAATTAAAGGCTGCATATAGCGGTAGAAGAAGGTTAATAAAAGAGTTCGAATATGAGAACCATCTACATCAGCATCTGTCATGATAATTACTTTATGGTAACGGGCTTTTTCTAGGTTAAATTCTTCTCCTATGCCAGTACCTAAAGCAGTAATAATGGAACGGATTTCCTCATTACCTAAAATTTTATCCATCCGAGCTTTCTCTACATTCAGAATCTTACCTTTTAGAGGCATAATAGCTTGGAAACGACGATCTCTTCCCTGTTTTGCTGACCCCCCCGCAGAATCTCCCTCCACTAAATATAACTCAGAGTGGGCAGGATCCTTAATAGAACAATCTGCTAGTTTACCCGGTAGGGAATTACTCTCCAATACTGTCTTTCTTCTAGTTAATTCCCGGGCTTTTCGGGCTGCCTCCCTGGCTTGGGCTGCAGCTCGAGCTTTAAAAATTATTTTTTTAGTCACAGTAGGATTTTCTTCGAAGAACTCTCCTAATTTTTCTCCTACCACTGAATCCACTAATCCTCTAATTTCAGAGTTTCCTAATTTAGTTTTAGTTTGTCCTTCAAACTGTGGATCCATTAGCTTAACACTAATAACAGCTATTAATCCTTCTCGTACATCCTCCCCGCTAAGGTTAGCTTCACTTTCCTTAATTACATTCAGCTTACGACCATAATCATTAATAATTCTAGTTAAAGCAGTTTTAAAACCAACTAAGTGGGTTCCTCCCTCATGGGTATTAATATTATTAGCAAAAGCGAAAATATTTTCATTATAACCTTCATTATATTGAACAGCAATTTCTACCTGGGTGCTTTCTTTTTTACCCTCAATGTAAATAGGTTCTTTAAAAAGGGTATCCTTATTTTTACTTAGATACTCCACAAAGGAAACAATCCCTCCGGCATATTGAAAATTTACTTTTTTTCCTTCTTCTTCCCTTTTATCCACTAAATTAATACGAATACCTTTATTTAAGAAGGCTAACTCTCTTAATCTCTGAACTAGAGTATCAAAGACAAAATCTGTTTCCTCAAAAATTTCTGGGTCTGGCAAGAAAGAAACTTTGGTTCCAGTTTCTTCTGTTTCCCCTATTACTTTTAGAGGGGTTACTGCATTGCCCCGTTCATATCTTTGGGTATAAACTTTGCCATCTCTTTTTACTTCTACCTCTAACCAAATAGATAAAGCATTAACAACAGAAACACCAACACCGTGTAAACCACCACTAACCTTATATCCTTCTCCTCCAAACTTACCCCCGGCATGCAAAACAGTTAAGACTACTTCTACCGCTGGTTTACCCAGTTTAGGGTGAATATCTACGGGAATTCCTCTCCCATTATCAATAACAGTAATACTATTACCAGGATTGATACTAATCTCTATATTATCACAAAAGCCAGCTAAAGCTTCATCTATACTATTATCAACTACCTCATAGACTAAATGATGTAAACCTCTACTGCTGGTGGAACCAATATACATACCAGGTCTTTTCCTAACTGCCTCTAACCCTTCTAAAACTTGTATCTGATCCGCTGTATAATTATTTTCTTCATGCTCCAAACAAAACACCTCCTACTAGTTAAAAACCGTGATGAATCCATCACGGTTCTCTATTGAACCATAACTATATTTCAATCTATCGAACATTAGTTTGCAATCACTAAGAAAAATCTCTATGATCCAGTAGATAAATCGTTAACATTGGCTAAAAAATTTGCTCTTTTTTTAATGGTTAAAGAAGAAATAGGAGATAGATAAATTTTTTGCTGGTTATCTTTATTAATAATAATAAAAGACTTAGGTTCTCCACCGGATATATCTTCTATAAAACCTTCTTCTTTAGCTATATCTAAAAACTCTTTAGTAGCATCAGAAGAAGTAGTATCTATATCATTAATAGAAATGATTTCTTTAGTCCTAATAACTATATCTCCGCCAATATGTACGAACAAATTTACACACCTTCCTTAAATTTAGTTCTTAGATCATAAAAAATATTAGCTAGATCAGAACCCAAAACAGTATAAATAATTTCTCTATCAATAGCTAATAAATCCAAGCCTGTTCTTAGTATAATATAAATTTGAGCTAAATTTAGCCATCTTTTAACTTTTTCCTGATTAAGACTTTTCAGCAGCTGAGGATCTAAGACCACCTTTAGTTTTTCTTTTAAATCGCTAACTATATTTTCTTTGATTTCCTCAAATTCTTTCTTTTCTAAACCCGGAATCTTTTCACTACAAGCATGAAAATCTAACCAAGGATCAGAAAAAAGTATTTTTTTTACTTCTTTTTCTGTAGAACAATAAGGGCATTTCTTTTCCTTAGGAGGATAAAGACAGAAACAAAGAGAACAAACTTTCCAGCCCTGTTTTTCTCTTAACTTTCTCAGCTTTTTTCCCTTTACCAGAAAAGACTTTAATTTTTCCCTCACAGCTTCTTCTCTAACTAGCGATGAAGTTTCCTCTATCTCCTCTAATTCCTCTTCATTTAGAGGGATTTGAACCCATTTTTCCTCATTTAGTTCTTTATCCTCTAAATTTCTTTCAATAACACCAGATTGAAAACGAACATCCTTAAGAAAATTACCGCCCAGTTCCTGATTAATTTTTCTAATTAAATCATGCTTAAGAAACATTAGCTGTTGTGACCAGACAGGACTACTAACAGTAACAAAAAGAATTCCATTCTTAAAATAAGAACCCTGAGTATGATTAATGAGTTCACCTGAACGAAGTTTATCCCATAAATAGACAGTTCTTTTTTCTCTAATTTTTTTTTCTAAGCCTAATCCTTTTAAACTCTTTTTCAGAGAATCCTTGAGGGAATACATTTCCTCACCCCTCTATTTTCCCTTTTCTTACTTGAGCTAAATTAGCCTCCTGCAAGAATTCTTCAGGAAAATCCTTTAAATTAGTTGTAGTAATAAAGGTTTGTATTCTATTTCTAACCACTTTTAGAAGATGCTCTCTTCTTTCTTTATCTAACTCAGACATAACATCATCTAGTAATAAAAGAGGATATTCTCCTCCTTCTGACTTGATAAATTCCAGTTCTGCCAGTTTTAAAGATAAGACAGCAGTTCTTTGCTGACCTTGGGAACCAAAGGTCTTAACATCAACACCATTAATAGCTGAGGAGAAGTCATCCCTATGGGGGCCAGCTAAGGTTACACCACGATATATTTCTTCTTCCCTTATTTTTTCCAATTTATGCTTAAATATATCCTTTATTTCCTGCTCTTCTTTTATTTTTTCCTCTACTACATCCAAAGAAGAGAGATATTTTAATTCCAAGGTCTCTCCTTGGGCTGTTATTTTTCTATGCATTAACTTAGCTAAAATGGCTAATTTTTTTAAACATTCTATTCTTTTTTTGATAATTTTACTGCCTAAATCAGTAATTTGTTCATCCCAAATACTCAGTAAATCTAAATTTTGCTTTTTTTCTCTAATGGATTTTAAAAGATTATTTCTTTGCTGAAGAGAACGGTAATATTGCTGTAAATCATAATGATACTTAGGGCTAACTTGTGAAATCTCTAAATCCAAGAATTTTCTCCTTTCCCCCGGAGCACCTTGAATTAACTGTAAGTCAGAAGGAGCAAAAATCACAGCATTAAATAAGCCTAAAAGAGAGCTTACTCTTTTCTGCTCCTGTTCGTTAATTCTAATTATTTTTTTTCCCTCTAAAGAAAAAGAAACCTCAATAGTTAAGGTTCTTTTTTCTCTTTCCCCTATTGCTTTGATGGTAAATTCTTTTTCCTGCCACTTAACTAACTCCTGATCTCTATAGGCTCGATAAGACTTACCCATGCTTAATAAGTAGATAGACTCCAGAAGATTAGTTTTTCCCTGGGCATTTTCACCAAAGAAAATGTTAATTCCCTCTTTGAATTGGACTTCCTCTCTAGCATAGTTACGGAAATTCTTCAGGAAAATTTTTTTTAGAAACAAAGGCCTTCCACTCCCTATTCCCTAACTACTTCTATTACTACTTGTCCCGCTATTTCTACAACATCTCCTGGTTGGAGTTGTTTTCTAATCCTAGTTTCTATTTCGCCATTAACCAGTATTTCTCCTTCTGTAATTAATACTTTTGCTTGGCCGCCAGTAGGAAAGTAATTAGAAATTTTTAAAAGTTGTACTAACTTAATGGTTTCAGTATTAATAGCAATTACTTCTTTTTGCAAAGTTTTCACCCCTTTTTAATGGCTGCGTACAGGCATAATAACATATGTATAACAATCATCCCCTACCGGTCTAATTACCCCGGGGCTTAAAGATCCAGTTAAGTCAATAGTAACCTCTTCACTCTCTATTACCTTTAAAACATCCAGGAAGTATTTAAAGTTAAAAGCTATTTGCATTTCTTCTCCTTCTAGTAAGCAAGCCACTTCTTCAGAAGACTTACCTATTTCTGGAGTATTAGAAGTAATAATAAGCTTATCCTTTTGTATAACCTGCTTCACAATATTAGATTCTCCCCGGACAATCAGAGAGGCCCTTTCTAAAGCACTAGCTAATTCTTCTCTATTTAGTTTAATTCTAGTTTTATAGCCTTGGGGAACTACCTGCTGATAACTAGGAAACTGTCCCTCAATAAGACGAGTTATCAAACGGACATTTTCTATTTGAAAAGAAACTTGATTCTCTCCAATTCTTACTTGTACTTGCTTATTTTCCTCATCATCCAAAAGCCGAATTAATTCATTAACCGCTTTAGACGGAATGATAGCTCCAACTCCTCTTTCCTCTACTTCTGAATTAAAACTTGCTTCTCTCAAGGCTAAACGATGACCGTCAGTAGCTACTAACCTTAGTTTATCCTGTAAGGAAAAAAGAACTCCCGTTAGAAAAGGTCTACTTTCATCATGAGAAGTAGCAAAAACTGTTTGGGAAATCATTTTTTTTAGCATTCCTTGCTCTAAATTACAATCAAAGCCTTCATTAACCCAAGGAATTACAGGAAACTCTTCCCCACTAAAACCATGAATAGTCATATTAAAATATCCACTGTGGATATCTGCTGTATTATTTTGTTTATCAACATTTATTTGAATTAGGCTGTCATCTAATTTTCTCACAATATCCACTAAGTATCTAGCTGGTAAGACAATATTTCCTTTTTCTACAACCTCTCCGGAAATAATAGTCTCTATACCAATTTCTAAATCAGTAGCAGCTATTTTCACCCTATCTTCTGAAAGAGTTTCTAATAAAATTCCTGAAAGTATGGCTAAGTTACTTTTAGTGGCTACAGCCTTTTGCACATTTTGTAAACCTTCTAATAAATCATCCTTATTAATGATTAATTTCATGGTAACCCCTCCTATTTATCCACATCTATACTATTTTTATCTTATTTATCTATATTTATAAAAGATAGTAGTATTAGTAGTAGGGCCTGTGAATATGTGTATAAGTGGAAAATAGATAGATATGACAAAAAAAGAAAGTGTGTATAATTTGTTAGTAAGAATACTAGTAGTTATACACATCTTCCACATAAATTTGTCTTTAATTTTTTATACACAATTCAAAGGTAACTAGTAACAACTTGTCCACAGTTTAATTAACCGTTTTTTAGTTTTTCTGTTAGTTCCCTAATAGTATTAGCTAGAGAAGGATCCTTTGCTATTCCTTCTTTAATTTTTTCATAAGCATGAATAACAGTAGTATGATCTCTACCGCCAAATTCCTCTCCTATCTTAGGAAGAGAATTATCCGTTAACTCCCGAGCTAAATACATAGCTATCTGTCTAGGATAGGATAAATTTCTGGTTCGCTTTTTAGCTTTAAAGTCTTCTACCTTGAGGTTAAAATGCTCTGCCACTAGCTGCTGTACTAAAAGAATAGTAATGAGTCTAGTTCTACTATTAGGCATAATATCTTTTAAAGCTTCTTGGCATAAATCTAAGTCAATTTCCTTATGGGTAATAGAAGAGTAAGCTACTACTCTAATAAGAGCTCCTTCTAGTTCTCTGATATTAGCCTGTATTTTTTTTGCAATCTCTACAATAACTTCATCTGGTACAGAAAGGTTTTCCATTTCTGCTTTTTTCCTCAAGATAGCGATTCTTGTTTCAAAATCTGGAGCTTGGATATCTGTAATTAATCCCCATTCAAAACGAGATCTTAAGCGGTCCTCTAAAGTAGGAATCTCTTTTGGAGGTCGGTCACTGGAAATGATAATCTGTTTATTAGCTTCATGTAAAGCATTGAAGGTATGGAAAAACTCTTCTTGAGTTCTTTCTTTATTAGCTAAAAATTGAATATCGTCTATTAAGAGAACATCTACGTGACGATATCTATTACGAAACTCCACTGTTTTGTCATCTTTAATAGAATTAATTAGTTCATTAGTGAAAGTTTCAGAAGAAATATAAACTACCTTAACTTTATTGTTTTGCTCTAAAACATAATGGCCAATAGCTTGCATTAAGTGAGTTTTCCCTAATCCTACGCCTCCGTAGATAAACAAAGGATTATATGCTTTAGCCGGTGCCTCTGCTACAGCTAAAGAGGCCGCGTGAGCAAAACGATTACTATTACCTACCACAAAGGTATCAAAAGTATATTTAGGATTAAGAGGGGTGGAATTATATTCTTCAAGAAATTTTTCTTTCTTTGTCGAGGAAATTGTTTCCTCTAGTTGGTCATCCATTGATTCTTCTTCTTCAGTGGGCGGTACAAAATCAGTGTTTTCACTATTTTGAGGAATAATAAATTTTAAATTCATCTCTTGTTTAAGTACTTGTTTAATAGCATCTTTTATAAAATCGGTATAGCGTCCTTCCAACCAATCTCTAGCAAATTCGTTAGGAACCCCGATTATCATTGTATTATCAAAAAGAGCTATAGGTTTAGTAGATTTAAGCCAAGTCTCAAAACTGGGCTTACTTAACTTAGTTTCCATAATAGCTAGAGTCTTTTGCCAAATTTCTATTAAATGGTCTTCCATGCGAATCCTGGATTGAATTACCAGGAATCCACCTCCCTCCCCGGCGTAAAAATAATGTTAGGTTTTTAATTCAGATTATTCACAGAGCCAAAAAGCTAATAAATAAAGAGGTTGGGCATTATTATTTGTAAGTTATGAAGAACTTGTCCACACAATATCAACAAATATTGTGGATAATTAATAAGTGACAGGTATTATTGCAGTTACTAACAACAATCCACACATATATCCACACCTGTGTATAAAATTGTGGATAACAGGGTAAAATAAAAATTTTAGCCATCCATAGGAAAAGTTAAGTATAGGCATAATAATAATAACAGAAAACCCACAGATTATCAACAAAATAATTATAGTTATTCACAACTGGAATAGAAATTTCCACAGCTGGGAATAATTTTCTTTGTGGATATCTCCTGTGAGTAATTTTTTCATCTATTTATTGACAGCAAACAAGGAAATAGAGTATAATCTTTATAGTTAGTAAGGATTATCCAATTCTTAGATAAAGGTGGATCACGGAGGAGGTGCTGTAGCTTATGAAAAGAACATATCAGCCAAAGAAATTAAAGAGAAAAAAAGTGCATGGTTTTCGTAAAAGAATGAAAACTGTAGCTGGTAGAAACGTTTTAAAACGTAGAAGACTTAGAGGTAGAAAAAAATTATCCGCATAGAGGACCACAAATAAGTCCAACTGTGTTTAATTGCAGTTGGACTATCATATATTATGAGGGGGTCTAGGTTTGCAGGTACAGGCATCCCTTTCTCTACAGAAGGGTGCAAAAATACGGAAAAACAAAGAGTTTAAAAAAATCTATTCTAGAGGAAAATCCTATGCTAATAAACTTTTAGTACTTTATATTGCCAATAATAAGGAAGATAAAACTAAGGTTGGTTTTTCAGTTAGCAAAAAA
>Ga0079098_1032595_pt1 | contig 12501 bp, 20 predicted proteins | sample ADurb_H2B_01_Slu_FD_74559 | JGI IMG/M metagenome (GOLD analysis project Ga0079098, IMG submission 74559) | Active sludge microbial communities from Illinois, USA, of municipal wastewater-treating anaerobic digesters - ADurb_H2B_01_SludgeMetaT... | ecosystem: Engineered > Bioreactor > Anaerobic >...
AAGAAAATTAGAAGCAATAAAAAAGGCTGCCCCAGGCATTCCCCAGGACAGCTGTATAGGAAGGAAGAAGAAAATAACTAAATTAATCATACCTAGCCCCACCCTGCTAAAAACGGTATGTTCACCCTGGCGCTTGGCCAACTCTCTATGATCCAATTCTACAATAGGAAAACTTGCATAAAACTTACATCTTATCCAAAAGAAAAAAGACTAGGTTTCCCTAGTCCCTTTCCCTAGCAAACTGCAGCATAGCAGCTTCCCCGAATAGCCCAATACTTACTTGCTGGACAGCTTTTTTCCTTAACCTATGCTGACAATGTATTTCGTTGTACCCTAGCAAGTGGCCTATCTTTCTCCAAGTTAATCTTCCTACATTTAGATATCTTAGTTTGATCAACTTCTGCTCTATTCTTTCTAAACTATCTACCGCTCCATCTATTCTCTCAATTATATTTTTATTACGTTTTACCTCTCGTTCCAAAGCTTCGATCCTAGCTTGTTTCTTAATAATTTCATTTTCTACCTGAGAACTAACTTTGTTACTCCCTGCTGGTTCTTCTTCATAGCTTACTGCAGAGATTCCTAGAGGTTCTTCCTGGTAAATTGCCATTATTTCTTTCTCTAGGTTGGTTACGCTGGCTTTAATGCTCCGGTAATTAAAGAGATAAGCTTCTGTCTTTTTAAAATAGTCCATTTCCCTGACCTCCAGACTAAAAAGGAATGTCCTCCATATCACCGGTTTTCTTAGGCTCTAGGAAGTCTACAGCTTCTGCTACTATCTCAGCTACTTTTCTCTTGCTGCCATCTTGGGCCTCATAAGTCCTTATTTGAAGTCGGCCCTCTACTGCCACTCTATTACCCTTGTTTAAGTAATTGGCGCAGCTCTCCGCTGCTCCCTTCCATACTACCACATCTATAAAATCCGCTTCACTTTGCCCTTGGGCGTTCTTGAATCTTCGATTTACTGCCACAGTAAAATTAGCTACTGCAACCCCACTTTGGGTATATTTTAGCTCTGGATCTTTGGTTAATCGGCCTATAATTATAATTTTGTTCATTAAAAAGTCACTCCTCTGTTTAAGTTGATAATTTTCTGGTTAGCTGATCCTCTAAAAGGAAGAGCTAAAGTCTTTTGTTCCTCTAGGAAAGGCCCATCTACCAAAACATCAATCAGTTGTAGTAATTCCAAAGTGTAAGGATCACCTATAGCTAATAGCTGGCCCAAGGTATAGCCGGTATAGGCCCACAAGTCTAAACCCATCCATTTTATTTCTCTAGCCAATTCCGCTAAAGCTTGAGCTTGCAGGAAAGGCTCTCCTCCGCTGAAGGTTACTCCTTGAAGGAATTTGTTAGCCCTTAAATCCTCTATAATCTTATCAAAGGTAATAACCTCTCCCCCAACCAGGGAGTGAGTACCTGGATTATGACAACCTGGGCAGCTATGTAAGCAACCTTGCAGGAAGATCACATAACGGAAACCAGGGCCATTAGTGATACTACTTTTCTCAATTCCTGCTACTTTCAAATAGTTCATTCCCCAAGCTCTCCTTTAAGATAATTCCTTTGATTCTTCTAACAGCTCTTTCTATTTCCTCATTGTTATCTACCACATAGCTACATTGAAAATTTCTAAAGCTTTTCTTATCGTTCTTAACTCTTCTAGAAATCTCTTGAGAGCTTCTTTCTCCGGTCATTCTGGCGATTCTAATATCTGTATCTACTTTGAGGTAAATTCCTATAGCTCTATGCCCAAGATATCTCTCTTTGATTTTGAGGGTTTGAAAACCAAATGGATCAATGACATATAAGGAAGCTCCCTTGCCCTGGATCTGGTCTTTCTCTGTCCAGTAGTAGTTTTTATCGTAAAAGGTTTGAGCTACTACCTTGCCCTCCTGCTTTGCTCTCATAAAGTCAAGTGGAACTGAAAAGATATGCCCCCACTCTTTTTCTAATCTCTTGGGCCTAGTAGTATAGGAGTGAATTACATTAAGCCCTGGAATTTCTTTTTCAAGGAGCTCTGCTACAGCGCTCTTTCCACTGCCACTCTCCCCGATCAGGCAGTAAACTATATCCTGCATTATACTTCCCTCCTCTGACTTCTTTCCGGATCAAAGCCAGAAGGGTATCTCTTTTCTAATTTTTTAATATTAGCAGCTGCAGCTCTGCCTAGAGATCTATCATGTAAAGTAAGGACAGCGGAAAGATACCAGAGTATGTCTGCTGCTTCTTCCTCTATCTCTTCCATGTTAGGCTTATGGTCATGGTAGAGGATTTTCTTGCAGATATTTAAGAACTCCCCACATTCCCCCATAAGAGAAATGCAAAAGTTAGAGAGGTTCTCTTTATACTTTTCATTTGGAATAGTCCTGGCAGCTTTATTCTGGTATTCTTCAAAAGTATAAGCTGGCTCAAACTTTACTACCTCTATCCCATTTAGTTTCAATTTTGCTATTCCGGTCTTGTCTGGGTAGTCCTCTAAGTAAACCACTCTTTTAATTTCTTGAGCAATAATAGTTAAGGCACAGTTATAGCAAGGAGCATGAGTAACATATAGAGTGAGATCTTCTTCCAAGTAAACACCATCCAAAGCTTTTTTCTCTGCATGAGTGCCCCAACATTCTTTCAAAGACTGCCCAGGTTCGGCCCTCTTTCTCAAGCAACCCTTATCTGAGCATTGAATTTCAAAAGCTCTAGGGCCATTGGCTGCTTTGGATAAGATTCTTTTTCCTTCTGCAACTAAGACCGCCCCGACTTTCCTTCTAAGGCAGCTGCTCTTTTGGGCTTCCTCCTTGGCTTTTTCTAAGAAATAGTCATCTAAGGTATTTGTTAAATTAAGCAAGTAAATTTCTCCTTTTGTTTTTTGGGGTATCCCCCTAAATCCAAGGAAGAAAGGGAGAGTAATTAATATATTATTAGGTTAAATATTTTACCTTTAATGCCCCCTTCAACCCTTGGTACTAGCCATTCTTATAGTCAAAACCAGGGTTAAATATTTTACCTTTAATAACCCCGACCATAATTTTTTACGCCCTTACCGGCATTAAAATATATTTATAATCATCTTCAAAAATCAAGGCTGGACTTAATTGGCCAGTAAAACCTATCTTGACCTCTTCAGAATCCATAACCTTCAAAGAATCTAGAAAATATTTAGCATTAAGGTGGATCTCTAAATCTTGTCCTGAAATTCTACAGGGAAGATCTTCTCTGCTGCCCTCACTGATAGCAGTCCGGTCTTTTGGGATAGCGGAAATAATTAAACTATTCCCCTCCCGAAGAGTAAACTTAGCAGCTGCTTTATCTAAAACAACTAGCACTCTCTCTAGGGCTGCTATTAAATCCTCTCTCCCCACTATTAGCTTAGTAGTAAATTCTTTAGGGACTATGCTATTAAAATTAGGGTATTGGCCATAAAGAAGTCTGGAAGTGAGAGAATACACTTCCAAGTTAAAAGAAACTTCGTTCCCTCCTAACCCTATTTCAACCGGCCCAGAATCCCCAAGGATTTTATAAAGCTCTGCAGCTGCCTTGCTAGGAATTATTACCCCTGGCCAATCAACCGGCCCCCGAAAGTTTAAATTCGTTATGGCTAGTCTGTGTCCATCCGTACCAACTACAGCAAGCTTTTCTCCTGGCGCAAGAAAAATTCCGTTCAAATATGTTCTACTATCTTCCTTGGCAGCTGCGAAAATAGTTTTTCTGATCCGCTCTTTTAACTCCCCTTGGTCTAGCTCAAGGATAAAATCGCCCAAACTACTATTATGACTGGGAAAATCTTTAGCGCTAACTCCATTTAGTCCAACTCCAAAATTATTACTTGTAATTCTAGCAAACATAGTCTTCTTAACTTCTATTTCTACAGGCCCTTTATCCAACTTCCTTACCAGCTCCAGCAGGGACTTGCAGTTAATAACTACCTCTCCAGGCTGATCCACTTTAGCCGGTATAGTTATTTGAGCTGTTATGTCTAGATCAGTTCCGGTCAGCTTCAAGATGTTACTAGCAGCTGTTAGTTTTACCCCATCAATAATTAAGTTTTCTCCTGGTGGTTTGGTTGGAACCACTGTAGAAAGGTTTACCAAGCACTGTTGAAGTTTACTCTTCTCTACTGTTATTTTCATGTAACCTACCGCATGACATTTTTCCCTCTGAGCAGCTACCCTTTAAGCATGGAGGGCCAGCCTTTTCAAAGATTGCTGGCGCTATATCTTTTACGAGTCTTAACATTTCTTGGGCCATATCCCTAAACTCCCATTGTGCCCTAGAGCAGCAGCGCTTAGAGAAGACATTTAGCAGCGCCCTAGCATTAGCAGTAAGCATAATTTTGGTTTCTACCGCATTACTAAGAACAAATCTAGAATCTTCTATAGCAGCTTTTTCAGCCATACCCAAGGCTTTTTTCTCCGGTATCCCTTGTCCGGTTAAAGTCAAGAAGTGTTTGGCGCTCAAAATATCCGCTAGTTTGTTATAAGCAGCTTGATCCTGTTCCATAGCTTCGATAAAGATCTTTTTTGCTTCTGGAATGTTTTCTATCTCCGGTGGTATAATAAATTTGAAATCTAACTCAGTACAGTACCTTTGGCTTTTTACACTCATACTTTGATGGCGGTGTCTACTTAGCTGTGCCAGCAGCGACCTAGACACTCCTTCAAGGCCAAAGGTAAAGGTAATATGTTCTAAAGGGCTTTCGTGGCCGAAACTAATCAACTTCCTAACGAAGTCCCTAGCTTCTTTACTGGTCATTTTCCCTACTTCCTCGAATCCCTCTTCTGAGTAACAAAGCCTGCCAGCTGTCCCTACGGTAAATTCAGCACAAGAAGTGTAATTCAATATAGTTACCTTTAGTCTGGTTTGTTCGGACATATTTAGCTCCTTTCTGGGTTAATTTCTTAGTTTCTTCCTCGTAAACTTGGAAAGCTCTCTTTGTATATGTCTCCTTAGTTTCTACAGGTAGCGAAAAGTTGATAAAACTCGCCTTGGCGTAGTCTTCTCTTGCAATAAGATCTAGGGAATTCCTGATCTGTTTTGCTTTCTTCCCCTATACGATCTTGAATTTTAAATCAGGATACTGAAAACGGAACAACTTTAGTTTTAATTTCCCGTCTGGTGTGACAAGAGGTTTGCCCCTTCTCATACCCTTTACCTCCAGCACTTCTCTACTATCATCGGTATGGATCACTAGAAAGTCGGCAACATAGTGAATGGGCCTAATTCTCTCTCCGTTCTTAGTTTTAAACCCTTCTTGGAGTAAAAACTTAGGATGAACTTCCAAATCTAAAATGTACCCTTTTCTTTTTTTATCTCTCAAGTCTAAGTACACTTCACTTTCTTTTTTACTGTCAAAACTATAATTATCAATAATTATTTTTTTCTTCCTACCGGTATATCTAGGTTTAACCAACTCTGTCCTCCCTGCTAGTAAATCCCTTTCCAGAAATCTCATATCTTGCCTCTTGTAAGATCATTTCTATTAGCCTATCTTTGTGTTTTGCTTCGGGATGGTCTTTTATAATTTCAGCACCCTTTTCCAACCATTTACTAAATACTTTTAAATTTTCTTTTTCTTGCTTAGTAAGCTCTAGGGTTACTTCTTTATCTTTATTAGCTTCTCTAAACGCTAAAATCTGTAATTTCTCCTCTACTTTCCTATCTGTCGTATCAGCCAATTTTGCTATTTGCCGGCTAGTAAGGCCCTCGACAATATGTTTCTGGTAAAGCCAGTCTAAGTCACAATAAAGCTTCCCTTTAAAGCTCTTTTTAGGCTTTCTTATTCCATACTCTCTAAGATATATGCTTATAGTCCGGTTACCCACTGAAAGCTTTTTGGCCAGTGCTGCCACAGAAAGTCTATCTTCCAAATACCCTTTGACTAAGACCTCTTTAGGAATCTCTTTCTTCTTACCAACTTTTCTTATGGGTATTCCTGATATCTTCAAGTTATAGCGAATAGTACTTGCGTCAACTCCTGATAACTCCGCCATTTTTTTAATAGTCATTTTCTCAACCAAATATTTCTGCTTTAACCAATCCTTATTTTTGTAGAGCTTTTCCATGCGCCAACTTCCCTCAATCTTTCTCTTATAGTAGATCTGCCCACATTAAACTCTCTAGATAAAGCGGAAATACTCATATTAGGGATTTTATAAAGCTCCACTAATTTACTTAAGTCTTTTTCTGTCCATACTTTTCTCGTCTTTCCCATAGCTGCCATTTTCCTCTGCACCTCCAGGTAGTTTTTTAAGTAAGCTCTGGGTAACTTGTTTCACCGAGTCCGGTATAATCACTTCATCTACTTTTCTGTTACGGTAATTAGCGTAAATCTTCATGTATTGGGCCCGATCTATGGAAGGATTAGTGCTTTCATTAAGGGCTACCCATCCCATAGTCTTTATTGCTTTAAAAACCAAGGGATCTATCTTCTCTTTAACTTTCTCTGGCACTGCTCTGCTAAGTCCATATTCTTGGATCAGCTGCACAACTATTTCCCAAGCTTTTTCTGGACTAGGGGTCTGAGCTGTTGCCACCTCTGCAGCTGCTCCTCTTAACTCGCTTATAGTCGGGAAGAATTTGCTTTTGCTAATATGCAACCTAGCAGCTGCAACCCCTACCTCTACCGGTATATCTTCTAGCATGAAAATATAAAGATCGGTAGTTTCTTCGCTGATTTCAAAAATAGGGAAAGCACTAGAAAGGATTGACAATAACTGAATCACTTCTATTTTGTTCATTAATTCGCACCTCTTCCACTAACATTCGCTTTAGCAAGTCTTGGCTCTTAGGCTTTGCAAGAGGTTTTAGCGGTGTAATCTTACCCTGGCTACCTATCACCTTTGCAACTACCCAGGAAAGGATTGCTCTATAATCGTCTTTGTAAGCCTTACCACTGCTCCCTTTGTAATTGTCCAGAATTTCTATCATTTTCAAAGTAGCAGCTTCCCCATACTGGCTGACCAACTTCTCATATTCTTTCGCTGTCATTCGTACATACTCGGCATACTTAATTTTAATTACCTTCTTGTCATTTTCGTCATTCTTGTCATTCTTGTTTATGTTTTTTGCTTGTTCTTTACTTGTCTTTTGCTTGTCTTTTTTCTGTTCTTTTTCTGTCTTTTCTTTGTTCTCTAAGCCCTGAAAATCCGCATAGTTAAGCACTCTAAGCCTTGTTCTTTTTCTGCCTTCTTTATGGTTTTTTATCATACCCTCAAATTCAAGTAGTTGTAAAAAATTTCTTACCTTAGTTCTTGACCACCCCCAACGATCGGCCAGGATAACTTCTGAGGTAATTGTTTCTCCTCTTTCTACCTCTACTAACTCACTTCCTAACATAAAAGTCTTAGGTTCATGGTTAGCTGCCAGAAGTAGATCTATCCAGGCCCGACATTTATCAAATGGTTTTTGCTCCCACAACCAATGTGTTGTAAGTTGGCGATGTAACTTGATCCAGCCCTCCAAAGTCTCTTCCCTCCTCTTTTCCAGATATTTGCAGTGTGGGGCAAAAAAAATAAGGTCACTTTAGGTTTTTCATTTGCTCTCTAGCTTCTACATAAGCCTTACGAACTGCTGAAAATCTTAGGTAATCCTCTTCTTTTATTTCCCATTGTGGGGAGTTAGGGTTAGCAGATTTTCTAACCCTTTTAGCAGCTAACTTCTTAGTAGAAATCCAAGAATATACACTGCCCCTATTAACTCCTTCTAGGTAAGCTACTTCACTGATAGTAAGAATCTTTTCTTCCAAGCATAACCCTCCTATTCGGGGATCTTAATTTTTTGACCAGGAACAAGGGCAGGGCTGGAAAGGTGATTAATTTCTTCAATCTCATAGACCACTTCTCTAATATCTCGGCCTTTACTATGCTCTTGAGCTATTTGCCAAAGGGTTTGCCCTTGACTGACAGTATAGGTAATATAAGCCTTTTCCGGTGTAGCGGTTGACAGTTTGGGAAAGAATATGATTAAATAAATTGTGATAGCTGCTAAAGCTATCCAAGACCCTTTTACTTTCATTATTACAGCTCCTTTAGAGAGGGTTAGCTAGGTGCGAACTAACTAACCCTTCATTTTAAAATGGGATACCTAGTATCCAATCCTCAAAGCTCTCTTTTTCCAGGGAGCTTTTCTTTATTATGTAGCTACAGTATGGGCAGAAAATTTCTTCTCCGTTATCCTCTAAGAGATCATCTTGACAGTCTGGACAAAGTCTTTCTTGATATTCTCTATCCCTTTCCTCTCGGTCACAATAAGAATTAAGCCAGCTTTCTACCATTTTCCTAAGCACCTTTAGTAGCTAGTCCATCAAGTTTCATAAGTAAAACCGGAAGCTCTTTAGTGCCAACTTGATTTGTATATTTCTTATTTACTTCTTGCATTAGGAAGTCCCTAATTTGTTGGTCACTCCAACCCATGATCTTCATTTTGTTGTAAAGATCACTACTCTGCTGGGAGGATATTTTCTCTCCCTCAATGGGAGTAGGATTTTGGGCGTTTTTATTGGTTTTAGTTTTCTTAGGGAAATCTACTGGAGAATCCACGATTCTTTCTCCCTCTTCCAGCTCTGGGGCAAACTGAGTACCATAACCACAAAGGGCCAACGCTCTACCAATTGCTTTAGTTTCAGCTTTTTCAATATAGTCACCAAAATCACCAGGAGTTTCGCTGCCAGTAGCAACTGCAATGGTTCTACTCTGTTCATTTTTTATAAAGGCACGAAATATAGCCTGACTCTTTTCGATCAACATTGGTTCGGTTTCGATTGCCCAAAGAGGTCTTTCTAGTCTAAACCAATAAACCCGCCATTTGACTTCCAGATACTTTTTACCTTTTACGTTAATCATGTGAACTTCTTGGTCAAATTTTTCCGCTTTCTCTTGGGTCATTTTTTCTTCGGCCATTTTTACTTTCTCCTTTTCCTATCCGACTAGAGTATAGATTTCTTGTTTCTCAAAGATCAATTCTCTGTTGACTTCAAAAGCTTGGCATAGTTTCTCGGCTGCTTTTTCGTCTACCTTGAGCTGTTTTCTGCCAACCTCGATAGCTGTGTAATGAGGTCTAGATATGCCTAGAAGTTCAGCCACTTGGCGCTGAGTTAAACCAGCTCTTTCTCTTAGGTTTCTTATTGTCACCTTTTCACCTCCTTAGAAGTTTCTCTAAGAAACATCCCACACCCTTATTATAGTTTCTTAAAGTAAGCAAGTCAAGAGAAAAAGTTTTCTTTTAGTTAACTATTATTTGGTAATATTTCCGAATGTATCTTTTCTCGTTGTAAAGGTTACTCTGGGAATATATAATGGAAATATATAAAAGGGGTGCAATACTAAACTTGGAGGGAATGAAAACCAATGATAACAAAAGTTAAAGGGGATCTAAGAGCAGAAATATTATCTAGCCGGCAAGCTAAGAAGAGGGGTAGACCAAGAAAACATCCACTTTCCAAAGAGAGCAAGCTTGCCGACAAGAAATTTATATTTAACTTCAAGGAATGGTGGAGAGTAAAAAACCTACCAATATTTGCAGTTAGATTAAAAGAGGTAAGAACTAAGTTAGATCTTAGCCAACATGACTTTGCGCAAGCTATAGGCTTTACTAAAAGCGCCATAGCTCTTTATGAAAGTGGGAGGAGAGATCCTTCTTATGACGCTATAGAGCGTATAGCAGACTTTACTAATACTTCTGTAGACTACCTAATGGGTAGGAGTGACAATCCAGTACCTCCGAAAGAATTAACTAATCTAAGTAAAGAGGATATAGAACTTGCCCAGATCTTGAATTTACTAGATGAAGAGGATAAAGAAGCTTTTAAGGGTATGGTTATGCGGTTAAGAAAGGATGTGAAAAGCGGTAAGATAGAGCAGGATTTTAAAAAGACCACTGTTAGGAGGGAAAACGGAATTGCCGACCACAAATAAAGCGCCTGTAGTGGATAGCCAGCCGAATTTAGAATTACTTTTAATTAAAAAAACTGTTGAGAAGTATCTTCGTAGGAAATTTTTAAAAATAGATGGGCCAGTAGACGTTTATAAAATCCTTAGAGATTATAGAATTAGATATGATATAGAAGATATGTATACCGAAAAGTTCTTGGGCGGTTGCGCTTATACAAGGAAACAAATTGCTATAGCTGTCAACACCCGATTCTCAGAGGAAGTTCAAAGCACTGTAATTGCTTACCTTCTTGCTAGACTTTTCAAAAATGGCCCTCATATTTCAGTTCTCCCCAATGATATATCAACCATCTATATGGATAGGAGATATATAGTAGCTATGGCTATGGCTGGATTTATCCAAATGCCTAATATCGAAAAGCACTTGGGTAAGAAAAATATTTCTCAGCTTGCAGCACATTATAAAGTGCCAGAGGAGCTGGCAATCTATATGCACCGCTTACTTTGTTCAGAAGAAGGATTGCCAGCAGCATTTAGACCTGGAGATAATGACCTTCACGAAATAACCAGGGATGATTTTTTTACTATTGTGGATTCAAAGGATATTGAATTTTACGAATTTTAGAAATATTCTGCTTTCCCCGTTAAGCAGAGCGCACTCCCAGGCGCTCCGCATACATAGCTTGTTTGAGGATGGAATAGGCAGAAAACGAAGAAAATGAAAGCAAGCCCTAAAAATGGCTTTTTATATCTTAGCTTATGGAAATATATCTGACATGACTATTAGCACTTATCAATGTTTTCTATAATCCAGTAACTGAACATTAGTGATAGAAGGTATAAATTTTAGTGGTAGGAAAAAACTATAGAATAAATGGCGAGTTGGAGGGGATATACTTTGTTTTTTCCTACGTATCAGAGCTTCCTACATAATTTGTTCTTTCCTATCTTTACAGGAGCTGTTTTTATAGCTACTTTAATGTTTATTCCTAGAAAACTTTATAAGAAATATTTTATTTATGGTCTTATTACAGGAGCAGCAGGAGACTTTCTTGTTGCTTTACTTTTAGAATCTGTTAATCTTATTGAATATAAGAATGCAGGAGTATTTACTGTTTTAGGTTTAAACTTCTGGGCTCCTATCTCTTGGATGTTTGTCCATATGATATTTTTATATTTCCTACCACAAAGAAGGCCCTTTCTTTATATTTATATTCTAAGTTTTGCTATGTTCTCAAGGGTGTTTAGTAATATTTTGTCAAACCTAAACCTGTTTGAATTTAGAGGAGTTTGGCCTTATGCATCTTTCTTCGTCTTCTTATTTTGGTATGGTGGAGCAGCTTGGCTTTATCGAAAAGCCGAAAAGTTTTATACTATCACATAATATTCTATCACTGCTCATAGTTAGAGATCAGTTATTTCTTCTACCGTAGGCGTCAAATAAGAATGTGGGTACAAAAAGAGCAAAACTTGATATATAATACCCAAGTTTTGCTCTGCCTACAGATTTCTTAAGTTTTGGGGTTCCAAGGAAGATAATCTTCCAGAAATTCATGATGCTGCTCAAACTGGACCTTAGGTAGACCCTGAAAGGTGAACTAATCTCCTTTGGAGTTTTTCAAGTTGATTGAAAAACTATCAATGTCTTGGTTTAGAGCCATTATCTCATATGCAAAATATTGATTCCAGCTACTTTCTTTTTAGATGCTTACTTCCTACCTAGTTAACTTCTTAACCTTCTTAATTCTTAAATATTTAAGTTCTTAACTTGTTAAATTCTTAAATTCCTAACTTCTTAACAGGTTTTTAGTTTTAACATGGGATTTCTCGCTTTTAACTAATGAAAGCAGCTTAACCATGGGCTTTATGGCTTATCCAAACAGGAATAAATAAGACACAACAAGGTAGGCAAAAACTACTGTTGTTACTAATTCTTATCCTTGTTAGAAAAGAATAATTCCACCTAAGAGGTGAAGTAATATATTTTAAAAACTATTAGGCAAATAAAAAAGCCTTCTAAGTGGATTCGATACTTATTCTTTATTCTATTATCTATTCACTTCTGCTTTAAATTCTCCAGAATAATTTTTTCCATGACTCTATCATAGTCAAACCTTAAATAATGCTAATTTTCTGTTTGAATTTCTTTTACCATGATAAAGTTATAGTCAGCTGTTTGTTAGACAACAATTCCAATATTATTCAAATAAACAGCAATTTATAGAAGTATTTGCAGGAACTTATAGCTATATATGGAAATTAATAGGAAGAATACGATTAATGGAGGAAATCGATGTTGGATGATGATGAAAAAACTCGGGAGCAACTTATTAGTGAAAATTCTCAACTCCGTCAAGAGATTAAGCTTCTGAAAGAAATTATTAGTGGGAAGCTTGCCAATGATGCAGAGCTGAACCAAGGAATGAATGATGATGAGGTAGGGGATCTTGATTATTTTGTTGATTTATCAGCAAATATATTAATTATGATAGATTTGAAGGGAATTCCTGATTTTATAAATGCTAATGGTCTTCTCACAACACTTGGTTATACTAAAGAAGAATTACTAAATAAATCGGTAATGGAGTTAACTGAAATGTACTGTCATCCTGATGACAAAAAA
>Ga0079098_1002051_pt1 | contig 12273 bp, 10 predicted proteins | sample ADurb_H2B_01_Slu_FD_74559 | JGI IMG/M metagenome (GOLD analysis project Ga0079098, IMG submission 74559) | Active sludge microbial communities from Illinois, USA, of municipal wastewater-treating anaerobic digesters - ADurb_H2B_01_SludgeMetaT... | ecosystem: Engineered > Bioreactor > Anaerobic >...
GGTGGGGCAGGTTTTATAGGATCTACTCTTATTGGAAGGTTAGTAGAGGAAAATCAGATTTTAGTGTTTGATAATCTAGAACGTAATTCTTTACAGACCAAAGATTATGCTAAACACCAGAATTTAACTCTTATACAAGGAAATATATTGGATGAACTAGCCCTTAAGAAATGTATGGAAGGTGCTCAAATAGTTATTCATGCGGCAGCTGTTGCAGGTATCGATAATACTGTGAAAAATCCAGTTAATACCATGCGGGTTAATATGCTTGGGACTGCTAATGTCTTGGAGGCAGCATATAAGGCGGGAACAGTGGAACGCTTTTTAGACTTTTCTACATCTGAAGTCTTTGGTTCTCATGCTTTTAAAGTTGAAGAAACTTGTCAAACAGTAACTGGAGCTGTGGGAGAAGCTAGATGGACTTATGCAGTAAGCAAACTAGCTGGGGAACATTTAACTCATGCTTATTATCGTCAGTATGGTTTACCTACTGTCACCGTTCGCCCATTTAATATTTATGGTCCAGGTCAAATAGGAGAAGGTGCTATTCAAATATTTATACGTAAAGCTTTATTGGATGAAGATATTTATATATTTGGTGATGGTAATCAAATAAGGGCTTGGTGCTATGTGGATGACATGGTGGACGGTATTTTTAAGTCTTTAGTTCATCAAAATGCAGTAGGTCAATCATTCAATATTGGTAATGCACGTGCTGTAACGACAATCTATGGTTTAGCACAAACTGTATGTAGGGTCTTAAATTCAAAATCTAGAATAGTATTTCGAGATGCCCTATCAGCAGACATAGAGTTGAGAATACCGAGTATCGAAAAAGCAAAAGATTTAATTGACTTTAATGCCAGAGTAGATCTCGAGGAAGGGATTATGAGAACTGCAGAATGGTATAGACAACGTTTAAACGAGCTACCAGAACTACCACAAATATTTAGGCAGAAGGTGAGCTCATGATCCGTCTTACAGTACCTAACATTGGAGCTGACGAATGTAGAGCTGTTGAGAGGGTATTACGTAGTGGACAGTTAGTACATGGTGAAGAATGTAATCTTTTTGAAAAAGAATTAGCTGAATATTTAGGTGCTAAAGAGGTTATTGTTGTATCTTCTTGCACAGCGGCGCTTCATCTATCGCTGATAGCATTAGGTATTGGGCCAGGGGATGCTGTTTTGGTTCCCGATTTTACATTTCCAGCTACGGTAAATGTAGTTGAATTAGTTGGCGCTAGGCCTATATTTCTTGATGTTGACTTGAGAAGTTATGTTATAACACCAGAAATAATTGAACAGGCTATTTTAGACTGGGAGGGCCCGGAAAAGATAAAAGCCATTATACCGGTGCATGAATTTGGCTATCCAGTTAATATGTCTGCAGTAATGGAATTAGCTAAAAAATATAACCTGTTAGTTATTGAGGATGCAGCATGTGCACTAGGCGCAGACCATAAAGGTAGGAAAGTAGGTACATATGGTAATACAGGTTGTTTTTCTTTCCATCCTCGTAAAGCTTTAACAACTGGAGAAGGGGGAGCAATTGCCACCAATGACTTTGAATTAGCCCATAAGCTTCGTCTATGGCGTAACCATGGAATTGAATCATCTCCTATGGGAAACAATTTTCTATTACCAGGATTTAATTATCGAATGACGAATTTTCAGGCAGCTTTGGGTAGAGTTCAATTAGAAAAATTTAGTGAATGTCTAAAGGAAAGAAGGCTGTTACAACAGATATACCAGAAAGAATTGCAGAATACAGTTTTACATACCCCTCAGGACGAAGAGGGGCATAGTTGGCAAACTTATATGGTTGTATTACCGAATATTTATGATAGAGATAGAATGATAAAGGAATTAAAACTAAAAGGCATAGAAACTAATTTGGGGGCTCAAGCTATTCACATCCAGATCTATTATCAACAAAAATATTCAATCGAATTAAGTAAATTGAAAGATTGTAATGCAGAGAAACTATTCTATAGAGGATTAGCTTTACCTTTGTATCAAGGTTTAAGTGAGGAAGATGTTATACTTGTAGTCCAACAGCTTAAACAAATTCTCTAGGAATAATTGAAAAATCTTTTAAAAGGAAGAGTTAATAAAATGAGGGTATTTGTAACAGGGAGTAACGGTTTTCTTGGGCGAAATTTAAGAGCTTTGTTCAGTGAGGTTGAAGACACAAAATTTATTTGGGGTACTACTTCTGATTCTAAGGAGTCAAAAAAGTTTAGAAATAATTACGAGGATGTTAAAGACCAATTAGAAAGCATAGATATTGATTGTATATTGCATCTAGCAGCTATAATACCTGCTTCCTTCTATGAAGCAAGTTTTACTAATACTTTCCTACCCAATGCAATGATGATTGATAATCTATATCAACTTGCTATAAAAAAGAAAGTGAAGAAGTTTATATACATCTCTACTTTCGGTTCTATGAGGAATATTAGGGATTATAAGATCAGTGACTATTACACGTTATCAAAGATACATGGAGAACACATTTGTTCATTAATGGAGAAAGAGTCCATTAAGACTGCTTCTTTAAGATTACCATCTCCATATGGTCCTTTTTCTAATCCACGCAATGTTATAAACTCTTTTATCAGGAATGCAGTAGAAGGTAGAGATATAAATGTGTATGGAAGTGGTATGCGAGAGCAGAATTTTCTATACATAAAAGATTTAGCAAAGGCTATTAAACTTTTTATAAATTCTAGTCAAGATATTGAGGGTATATATGAGATTGTAAGCAAAGAGAATACTTCTATGTTGTATCTAGCCAATCTAGTTAAACAACTAAGCATATCTAAATCAGAAATAATAGTTGGTAAAAACGTTGACCCTCAAGAGAATTATAGGCCAGTGTATGATTACAGCAGGGCCTACAATGCTGTAGGATATGAACCAAGTTATACGATTGAAGAGGGTCTAAAAGAGTATATAAATTGGTATAGAGGTAATTTATGTTAGTAGGGATAATCTCAGATATCCATTCCAATTATAATGCTCTAGAAGTAGCAGGCAAATACCTAGAAACTTTTGACTGTGAAGTTAAGCTATGTTTGGGTGATATGGTAGGATATTATGATAAACCTAACGAAGTTATTAATTATTTAAAGAGAAATGATTACAAATGCATTAAAGGTAATCATGAGAGATATGTATTGGGCGAACTCAACTATGTGTTCCAGAATGAAGAAGTGTATGGAATTAAGAGACATAGAAAGATAATTAGCCAAGAAAACTTCAGATATATAGAATTATGTGATGCCTATTTAGATTTTACATTGCAAGAGAGAAGAATAATAGCTTTTCATGGAACTAAAGAAGATTCTGAGAAATATTTGAATGATATAGATGGGTTAGATAATAGCATAACAGCAAAATATGATATTTGTCTTTTTGGTCATACCCACAGACCTTTCTATAGAGTAGTTAATAATTGCCAGATAATCAATCCAGGATCAGTAGGGCAACCAAGAGATTATAATCCAATGTCTTCATTTGCTATCTACAATACTGAAATAAATAGTGTTAACTTTTATAGAGTTGGTTACGATGTGGATTCTTATGCAAATGAGCTTAAAATAATGAACTACGATGAAAGATTAGTTAACATTCTTTTAAGAAAAGAGTAAGTGAGGTTGGTTTTATGAGCAAACTTAATGTTTTGATTACAGGTATAGGAGGCGGGGGTGTTGGAGAGCAGGTTCTTAAAGCATTAAAATTTTCGGAAATAGACTTAAGCATAATTGGTGCTGATATTAGCAATGTTTGTGCAAATATAAATGAAGTTAATGAATTTATAATACTTCCCCCCGCTTCTGAAGAAAGAAAGTATATCAATGCTATAAATAATGTTATTGATAGATATAGATTAAAAGCTATTTTTATGGGTTCAGAGCCAGAATTAAAGCTTTATAGCAGGAATAGAGAATTTTTTGAGGAAAAAGGAGTATACTTACCGCTAAATACCGATAGCCTAATAAATCTATGTTTAAACAAATATGATACATATAGGGAATTGTCAGACCTAGGTTTTAGCTTAGCTAAATATACTAAAATTGATAGTATAGAGGATTGTAATCAGATAGACTATTTTCCAGTGGTCTTAAAACCTAACACGGCTTCAGGGGGATCAGCTAACGTTCATCTAGTTTTTGATAGAGATGAACTTTTAATGTTTTCGAGTTACATGTTAAAGCATAAAATTGATGTTGTGGCTCAGCATTATATAGGCTCACCTGAGGATGAGTATACAATAGGGGTGTCATCAGATAAAAATGGTAAGGTCTTAGGAAGTATAATAATTAAAAGATTATTAATAAATGGGCTTAGTATTAGTGCAAGAATAGCAGGAGAAAATGGAGAACCTCTAGTTATCTCTTCAGGCATTTCTCAAGGCCATACAATCTATAATAATATCATTGCACAGCAAGCTGAGAGTATAGCTAAAGCACTTGACTCTAGAGGACCATTAAATATACAGGGTAGATTTGTAAATGGAAAGTTGATAATTTTTGAAATTAATCCTAGGCTTTCAGGAACTACTTCATTAAGAGCTATGGTTGGGTATAATGAACCACTAAATATGTTAAAAGAAAATATTCTAAAGCAAGAAGGTAACTACAGTTACAAGGAAGGAATAATCTTAAGAAGACTTGAGGAAGTGTTAATAGGAAATTAGTGTTATAAACTAGAACAAATAATAGTTAGGAGGAAGAGTGTTTGTCAGAAAATAGTTGGCCATGGGATATTGGTCTAATCCCTTTCTTTTATAAGCATTTACAATCTCCAGTTAATGAGGACAATTTAGCAAATTTGTTACCTTTCACATTAAATATAGATAAAAATACGTTAACATTAGTTCAGCTACCAAATGAAAATATAGCTAACAATTTATCAAGAGCTTATATGAGCGGTTCAATGATTACCGGTATGATGGATGAAGTAGGTATCGGGAAAGAATATACTGATGACTTCCTAAAGTTTATACAGAGTTCTCTGAGGAAAAGTAACTTACAAGACCTAAATATCCTTGAAATTGGTTGTGGAAATGGCTATTTACTATATTGCTTAAAAAGTCTAGGTGCTACTGTACTAGGAGTAGAGCCGGGCTTACATGGACAACTAGGAAGGGAAAAGTTCGATATAAAAGTTATTAATGACTTCTTTCCTTCCGATAAAGTTACCAGTAAGTTTGATGTGATCATACTTTATTGTGTTTTAGAGCATATACAAGAGCCAAGTAAATTTCTTTCTAACTTGAAAAAATATTTAAATAATGGAGGAAATATTTTAATAGCCGTTCCGAACTGTGAGCCTTATATAGAAGCTGGAGATGTTTCAATGTTAATTCATGAACATTATAACTACTATACTAGAGTGAGTTTATATCATACTATAATAAAGTCAACTAATATGGGAACAACTATAATAAATTCCGGTTTTGGTGGTCTTTTATATGCTATTGTCAAAGATAATCAAGAAGAATCTAATAGTATAAATTCAATTTATGAGATTGACAAGGAAATAGAATGTATAGAATACTATCAAGAATTAGCCCAGAAAAATGTTGATAGAATAAAGAACTATTTTGTTCAGGCTAATCTAAAGAAAGAGAGCGTAGGAATTTATGTGCCAGGTAGAATTATAAATGTTTTATCTATAATCAGGGAGAAGGTTGATTTAAGTAGAATAAGATTTTTTGATGATAATGAGTATTTACATAACACTTATTACCCTGGAATAAATATCCCAATTGAATCAAGACAAGATTTAATTAGTAATCCCACAGATAGATTATTAATAATGTCAAATTCTTTCGGAAACAAACTTAAGAGTGAGTTAAAAGAGGTCTTACCTAAATATATAGAAATAGATAACTGGAAAGATTTATTTCAAAGTAATATTTAAACTAATAGGCTAGATTAAGAGGTGGATGATAATGCTAAATATAGTTTTAATTTTAATTACTATAATATTTGTAAATATGTTGATAAAATCTTTTCCGAGATTAAAAACTCAATATTTAGGCGTTGACATATTTACACATTTATATATTACTAATGAAATGAGAAAGCAAAATGGAATGCCGAAGTATTTGGATAAATATATTATTGATAAATACCATAATGCACCGCTATCATATCCAATGTTTTTACATTTTATTCTAAAATTTTTTCCTTTTAAGTATACTGATAAATGGAATAAATATATTATGCCAATAGTAAATACTATTGACCTAGTTATTCTATTTAGTTTTTCATATTTGATACTAAAAAATCATAATTTAGCTTTTACAATCTCTATATTATATATGTTTCTTCCTAATATTTTCAAAGAAGTACAAAGCTTAACTCCTAGACCATTAGGAATTTTACAAGTAAACTTATCATTAATAGGCCTTATTTTATTTGGGGTAACGCACAATTACTTTTGGTTTGTATTAGCTGTACTAATAAGTACACAAATTTTTTTTACACATAAATTTGCACTGCAAGCATTTATATGTGCATTAATCTTCCTATTTATTTCAGCAGAAATGATAATACCTATACTATCATTACTAGTAATAGATTTTACAATTCTACTTATTTTTTTTAGAAATATTTATTTTGAAAGGATATTATTTTGTGATCATATAATAGCTCTAAGATGGCACAAAAATAATTTTAATGGAATTATAGAATTTGCACAGCAGTTCAAGAAAAATAAGGAGTTAACAAGATCTATTACAAAGAATATAATTTCTTATATAATTAATAACCCTTTTACAATAATTCTATTAGTGTTTATTAGTATTGATTTACAGTTTTTCCTAGATAATTACTTACACAGAGTTTTACTAGTATGGTTTCTAGGTTTAGAATTAACGTTCTTTTTAACTACATCTGTTAACAAATTTAGATTTTTGGGGGAAGGCTGGCGTTACAAAGATTATAATGGTTTTCCTTGTATATTTCTTTTTGTAGTCTATATTTTCTCTCATATTAATATATTGAATATTTGTTTAATAGCCTTTTCATTCTCTATTGAATTGTTAAATGTTTTGAGAATAGCAGAGAAATTTATTAGATTACAGGATAGTTCAATTAGTTATAATCAAGAAATTAAAGAAATCTGTAATTTTTTAAAAGGATTACCTAAACAGAATATATGGTGTTTACCATCGGGAATATCTTCGATGATTATGTACTTCACTAACAAGAGTGTATTAGGGGTTCTGAGTCCTAAGGCACTTATAAATGAGCCTAATCTGTATCCTGTTGTCAAGGAAGAATATAAATCTATAATTAAGAGATTTAATATAGACTATCTTTTAATAGAGAAAAATACCTCTGTAGATATTGATAGTACTAGTATCTATAAGCAAATATTTGAAACTTCAAACTATTCTATAAGAGAAGTTTAATAAACCCCCTATGTCATAATAGTTGTCATATAGGTTAAAACAAAGTATAGTAGTATTATGACGTAGAGGAGAGTGAAAAATATGCCTAGATATAACATAGAGTTTAAGAATTCCATTATCACTAGAATGATGCCTCCTATCAATCAATCCATCAGTGAAATTTCCAGTGAAACAGGTATCCCGGAAGCAACTCTACACAGATGGAGAAATAAAGCTCGTAGCAAGGGATTTACAGCCCCTACTGATGGACAAGAATCAGAACGTTGGAGCACCCAAGATAAATTTCTCATAGTTGTAGAGACAGCTACCTTTAGTGAAATAGAACTAGCTGAATATTGCCGTGAAAAAGGTCTTTTCGTAGAACAAGTACAGGCCTGGCGTGATGCCTGTCTACAAGCTAACGGAGGTATTGCCCAGGAATCAGCCCGCTATCAACAAGAATTAAAGCAAGAAAGAATTCGGGTTAAAAAGCTAGAAAAGGAATTGCAACGTAAAGAGGCTACTCTAGCTGAAACTGCTGCTCTACTAGTCTTAAGAAAAAAAGCAAACACGATTTGGGGGGACGGCGAGGACGCCTGATCAGCGCCTCAGATCGTGAATTGGCCATCCAGCTGATCAAAGAGGCAGTCCAAGCCAGAGCTCGGGAATTTAAAGCCTGTGAAGAGCTAGGTATAAGCCAACGAACTCTTAAACGGTGGAAAAAATCAGGTCTAGAAGACCAAAGACCCTATGCTAAACATCCTGAACCTAAGAGCAAGCTAAGTGAAGAAGAAGTTCAGGTAATTTTAGATATCACTAATGAGAAAGAGTTCCAAAGCCTACCCCCAAGCCAGATTGTCCCTATACTAGCCGACAGAGGAGTTTACTTAGCTTCAGAATCAACCTTCTATAGAGTACTAAGGAAGTATGGAAGACAATATCACCCGGGTAGAAGCAATAAGCCAGTAAGAAAACAACTTTCCACCCATGTAGCTGATGGACCAAATCAAATCTGGATGTGGGACATAACCTGGCTTCCTGGTCCAGTAAAAGGAATGTATTACTATCTCTACTTGATCCTTGACCTTTATAGCTGCAAAGTAATTGCTTGGGAGATCTGGCTAGAAGAATCAGCAGAAAATGCTAGTCAACTAGTAAGAAGAGCTGTTCTGGCTGAAAATATCGGCAAGAAGGAACAGCCATTAGTTCTACATTCCGATAATGGTAGCCCTATGAAAGGAGCTACTCTATTAGAAACCCTTTATTTTCTTGGCATTAAACCATCTAGAAGTAGACCTCGTGTAAGTAATGATAACCCTTATGCAGAGTCAATCTTTAGAACCTGCAAATATTGCCCTAACTATCCTCTTAAAGGCTTCGGTAGCCTAGAAGAAGCCAGAAGCTGGACTCTAACCTTTGTTAGGTGGTATAACAATGATCACCGCCACAGTGGTTTGAATTTTTTGACTCCAGCCCAAAGACATAATGGTGAAGACCAAGCTATCTTTGAACAACGGACTAAAGTCTATGAAGACTTTAAAGCAGCTCATCCAGAACGCTGGAAAGGTAGAAAAACTAGAGATTGGTCCCTTAATAAAGAAGTATGGTTAAACCCAGAACACCAGGTAGCTGATAGCCAAACGGAAGCTAATAGTCTTTAGCCAGTAGCTTAGCATCAATATCTAGGCTAGCCCCCTTAACTATAGAAGAAATCTTGTGCAGATTTTTAGTCAATGGTAGCACCTTAAAGTGCTGGCGAAGCTTTACCATTGATTAAAATCAAGCAAGGTTTATAATTCCCAAAAGGGGTTAGCAAGTAATAATTTTCAAAGAGCAAGTTTTTAAATTTATTTACGCAATTAGTGACAAGTATATTGACAAACATCGTAAACTACATAGTATATTTTATTAATCGAGTTCAGGAGTGATTATTATATATCAGCTATTTAAGACAACAGTTATTATTGGTTTATCACAGGTTTTTATTATTCTTATGCAGATTATTAGGGCTAAAATAATTGCAGTATATTTAGGACCTGAGGGAACAAGTATACTAGGTAACACTATTTCTTTTATGAACTTACTTGAAAGTATATTTGCTATGGGTGTATCTATTTCACTATTAAGATATGCTAGTGAAAGCATACAAAGAGAAGATTTTTCTAGTGTAAATCGATACTATTCATCAAGTTTAATTTTTAATATTTTATCATCAACGTTTGGTATAATCATATGTATTTTCTTTTTAAAAGAGATTTCTATCAATGTATATGGTAAAGAACAGAATTTAGTCTTGCTTATATTTATATTATTTACACTACCTGTTAATTTAATATATAATATTGTCTTTAATTTAGTTAATTCATTTAACGATATTAAACTCATGGCATACATAAACATTTTGTCTACTTTAATATCGCTTTTAGCAATTATACCTTTGATAATAATTTTAGGGAAAGAAGGATTATTAATATCTATCATAGCTAATAGTATTATTCAATGCATATTTATTACTCTGTTATTTAGAAAAAAATATAATAATCTTATTACTTTTAAGTTATCCTATTTTAACAGAGGTTATCTATGTGATATGATAAAGTATGGTTTTGTTAATCAAGTTGCAATTATCTTTAACTCATTTTCAATACTTTTTTTAAGATTACTAGTAATTAATAAATTGACTGTAGTGGATTCTGGAATTTTTAATGCTGCATTTAGTTTGGCTAGTTATATTCTTATCTTTCAAAGACCAGTAGCAGTATACAGCTACCCTAAGTTTTCATCTATTCATCATAATACACAAGAAATGAACAATGAAATTAACAGAATTATTAAATTTAGTATAATTTGTTTAACTCCAATACTATGTTTTATCTTAACTTTCTCAGAAGGTATAATAAAGTTACTATTGTCTGGTTCATTCGTACAAATGGTTAATATTTTATCTATATTATTTCTTGCTAAATACTTCGAAATCTTACAAGGAATAATTGCACTGCCTCTGCTAATAACAGGAAAGTTCAAGGGTTTTCTTGGAGCTAACCTATTCTTTAATATTATAGTAATATTATTAAGTAAATATTTATTTATATTATATGGAATTAATGGACTAACAATAGGTTACTTAGCTTCTTTTCTAATATTATTTATATTATATTTAATTATTAACTATAAGGTTTTGAAAATCAAGCTAAAAGCATCTAATTGGTTCATTCTAATAGTATCTTCAACTCTAATACTTTTAAGTAATTTATTTACAGATGAATTAGTACAGACAAAGTATTTATTTATGACTTTTATATTTGTGTTAACAATCTTAATTATTAAGAAAGAAGAATGGATAAAATTCTTTAAAATAGTAATGCGTAAGGGGAGAATGAAATAGTGATTAGAGATTTAATGAATAGAGAAAGAGAATTCTTAACAAAGTTAAATTTAATAAGGAACAAGATAAAAAATAAAATACAAACTATACCATATTATTCCGATAAGAATTATAGAGCCTTTCCACCACAGGTGGTTTTTTTAACTGTGAATGATGTGTGTAATTTGAAATGTATTATGTGTGATATAGGACAGAAAAATTTAAATTCACAATTTTACAAAAATCTTATTAACTCTAATAAGGATAATTTATCATATAAAAACTTTCAGGAGTTAATCGACCAAGTTTCTATTTTTAGGCCTCATATAGCAATTGTTGGTACAGAACCACTATTGTATAAAGATATAATTGAATTGTGTAAGTATATTAAGTCTAAAAAGCTTAGTATTTCTTTAACAACAAATGGTTATTTATTAGAAAAATATGCAGAAAAACTAGTTGAAGTTGGGTTAGACGAATTATGTGTTTCTGTTGATGGTTTAAAAGAAACACATGACTATATTAGAGGAGTTAAAGGAACTTTTGAAAAAGTTTTGAGTGGGATAAAATTAATAAATAAGTTTAGGGAAAGTTTAGAAGCAAACTTGCCGCTTATAAGGTTAAACTATACCATTTCAAATTTTAATTATGATAGATTATGTGAATTTGCTCAATATATGAAGACATTTGGTTTTGATTCTATTACCTTTTCACACTTGAATTTTGTATCAGATGAGATGGCTAAAAGACATAATAAAATTCATGGCAGTATATGTAAGGCTACTATTAGCAGTATGGAGATTGTAAAACCTGAGGAAGTAAATATAGATATATTATGGGAGGAAATAAAAAAAGTGAATTCACTTGATTATTCTTATAAGATTGGATTTATTCCTGAAATAAATTCTAGGGGTAGCTTATATGACTATTATAATAATCCTAGCGTTATTATATCAAATAATAAATGCCTAGTACCTTGGGTTAGTGCAAGTATTGATTCAAATGGGGATGTAATCATATTAGCTAGATGTTTTAACATTAAAGTAGGGAACATATTAAAAGAGCCATTTAACCAAATTTGGAATGGAGAAAAGATGAGAGATTTCCGAAAAGAACTAAAGAAGGAAGGGCTTTTCATTGGATGCACAAGATGTTGTGGGGTGTTATAATGAAAATTAGTATTCTTGGTAATTCCGTATCATTAGTTATGCGTCCACCACGAAGGAACAATGAAGAACTTACTTATTCTGAAATATTGGAGAAGAGATATGGATTTACTGTAGTTCATTCGGGAAAAAGGGCAGCAATGATAAGTGATACATATCAATACCTAGAAGATGAAGTTATTAGAATGTTCCCTGACATTGTAATAATACATTTTGGTAATGTCGAGTGTGCTAGTAGAGGAAGATTAAGGTTTATAAACAATATAATTGAAGGGGGCAACTACAAGAATTCTATTTTTAGACCAAGATATAAAGAAGGTATACTACACAATT
>Ga0079098_1403763_pt1 | contig 12203 bp, 9 predicted proteins | sample ADurb_H2B_01_Slu_FD_74559 | JGI IMG/M metagenome (GOLD analysis project Ga0079098, IMG submission 74559) | Active sludge microbial communities from Illinois, USA, of municipal wastewater-treating anaerobic digesters - ADurb_H2B_01_SludgeMetaT... | ecosystem: Engineered > Bioreactor > Anaerobic >...
CGGCCTCCTCCCCCTTCCTGAGAGGGGCGGGGGCAGTGCGTGGTGATAGTCACCACGGTCCACTGTACCGTGATTTTTCACCGCTCGACCGCTTCGCCTGTTGTCGCCAGCATCGACAGTGCTTAAACTTCGTTCCTGAGCTTGACAGCCTGAAGGGTGCGACGGACGGCACGTTCGCTGCAAGTCACACCTGAAGATGGCTACGCTCCGGTTTTAGCGAGTTGTCGCATCTCGAAAAAGTTCGCACAAAAAAGGGATTAGATGAACAGGGGCTTCATCGAGAGGAGCCGCGGGGTGTAGAGCGGGCGGGAAGGCTTTCCGGCGGTCTCCATCTTCACCGCCTCGATGAGCTCGTCCTCGCTCATCATCTCCTTATACGGCTTCTTCTTCTCCGAGAGCTTCCGGATGGTGACCGTGAGCCGGCCGGTCTCGGCCTCCTGGTCGCCTATCACCGCGACGTAGGGCGCCCAGTCCATGCCGGCCTCGCGGATCTTCTTGTTCACGCTCTCGTCGCGGTCGTCGACATCCGCTCGAATGCCCGCGGCGCTCAAGCGTGCACCAATCTCCTCCGCAAAGCAGACGTGCCGCTCCGCCACCGGGACCAGCCTGACCTGGGTCGGGGCGAGCCAGGTCGGGAGCGAGGGGACCTCCATCTGCGCGGTGTTCTCGAGCAGCGCGCAGATGACCCGCTCGATCGAGCCGGTCGGCGAACAGTGGAGGATCGGGGGGTGGACCTCCACACCCTCCGGGGTGTAGTACTTGATGTCGAACCGGTCCGCGCTCTCGACGTCGATCTGGACCGTCGGGTTCTCGATGGGTCTCCCCTGGGCATCGATCGCCGCAAGGTCGACCTTTGCTATCCAGTAGTGCGTCCGCTCCGAGAGGACCTCGATGAGCATCGGCACACCCGACTTCGCGACGATCCCCTTCACCCAGAGTTCGTACTGGTCGAAGAAGTCCTGCGTGCACCGAAAGACCCCCACGAGCGGTGTCTCGAGGTCTTCGCCGCTCTTCCAGCCCATCAGAAGCTGCTCCTCGAAGCTTGCGAGCGCGTCGTCGACGTCGCGGCAGAGGGTGTGCATGTCGGGCATCGTGAAGGCGCGGAGGCGCTTGAGCCCGATCACCTCGCCCTTCTGCTCGTGCCGGAACGAGTAGGTCGAGAGCTCGTAGAGCTTCATCGGGAGGGTGTTCGGCGATATGTGCATGTCGTGCATGATCGAGAACATGCCGAAGCACGCCGCGAACCGGAGCATCATGTCGCGGTTGCCGCTCTTGAACCGATACTGCCGCTCACCGAACTTGGCGGCGTGCTCCGCGATCGCCTGGTCGCCGAGATCGTACATCACCGGGGTCTCCACCGGCATACCGCCGTACTCGAGCACCTGCGTAAGGACGTAGTCGGTGAGAAGGTCGCGGACCAGCTTGCCCCGGGGCATCCAGCGGTGGTGCCCGACGTCGGAGCGCGGTTCGTACTCCACGAGCTCTTTTGCCCGCATCAGGTCGACGTGAACCGGTTCGACCCCTTCCGGCCCCGGATACCCGAGTTCTTTCCGGATAAGGGCGGCGAAGGGCGTCTTCTCATCCACGTAGGCGGCCGCATCCTTGCGCTCCCCTTCGGGGGTGAAGACGAAGAACTCGTGCTCGATCTCCTTCTTCGGCGCGGCCGTTCCCTCCCCGGGCACGATCGTCCGGGAGAGCTCCGAGAGCGGGTGGCCCTTGCAGGAGAGCGAGAAGGCCTTGTACCAGCCGAACGGCGCCCGCTTCACGACGAAGTCGCTTTCCCCGGAGAGGGCCTCTTCGATGCCCCGGAGAGCGCTCACCGCCGCTTCCGGCGATGCAAGATCGGAGGAGAGGTGGGCGTAGGGGTAGATCATGATATTGGTCGTGCCGAGCTGCCGGGCGGTGGTGACGATCTCGTCCGCCGCCTGCCTGACGGCATCCCCGATATTCTCCTCGTCGACAGACTCAACCGCGCAGAAGACGGCGAGCGCCTCATCGAGAGCGTCCTTTGGGACCGCATCCTCTTCGGCGACCTTCGTCTTCTTCCGTGCCTCATATTCGATATGGTCAGAGTGGATCAGAAGAAGTCGCATTGGTATCCCCAGTTGAACCGTTGAATATCTGTTTTCCTGCTATATAGTGCATAACGCTCTTCCGGGCGGAACACCCGGCACCCTGCCCGCCGGAGCTGGAATGCGCGGGGTCTTTTCCGGACTACCGGCAGTATGCATCACGCATGGCGCGCATTCTCGTGGTAGCGGGAGAGGGTCGCCTGCTGCTGGCCCATGTACTTCGCGTCCTTCTTCATGTTGTAGGGGCGCGCGGCGCGATCCGTCCGGTAGAAGACGAGCTGCCCGATAGGCATCCCGGCGTAGACCCGGACCGGCCGGGAGTTCACGTTGCACATCTCAAGCGTTATCGTCCCCTGGAATCCGGCGTCGATCCAGCCCCCCGTCTGGTGGAGCTCGATACCGAGGCGGGCGATGCTGCTCTTCCCCTCGATGCTCGCCACGACGTCGTCGGGGAGCTCGATCGCCTCCAGGGTCTTTGCAAGGAGGAACTGCCCCGGCGCGAGGACGATCGAGTCGGCCACTACCTCCTCGACATCTGCGCAGACGCTCTCCCTCTCGTAGGGATCGATCACAATATCCCCCGGCACGTACCAGACGAAGTGGGAACCGAGCCTGATATCCAGGGAGTTGGGCTGGATCAGGGCGGGGTCGTACGGGTCGACCCGTATATACCCGCGCCTGATACGGTCCTCTATCTGCCAGTCGACAAGAATCATTCCTTTAACTCTTCTCCTCGAACCTATTCTTTGTTTTCGAGATGCCACTCCGTCCGGCGCATAAGCCCGTGCATCGTGCTCACCTCGCGGACGGTCAGTTTCGTCCGGCCGAGCACGCGCCGGAGGAGGACCATCGTGTTCTCCCGTTTGAAGTCAGGGTGGTCGATCCGGTCGAGGAACGTCTCGATGTGCCGGTAGAGCGACTCCATCTCGACCTGCCCCGCAAGGAGGTAAGTCCCGCGGGGCAGGTTGGCCAGTTCGTAGCAGAGGATGCCCACCGCGTGAGAGAGGTTCAGGATAGGGTACGCCTCCGATGTCGGGATGGTACAGATGAGGTTTGCCCGCGCAAGTTCGGTGTTCGCGAGGCCCCAGTTCTCCCGGCCAAAGAGGATCGCGACCGTCCCGTCGATATCGGCGACGGCCTCCCGGACTTCCGCCGGCTCGTAGTAGGGCATCCGCATCGGCGTGCAGACCGACTTGCTCACCTCGCCGGTCGTCGCGACGACGAAGTCGAACTCCCGGTAGACATCGTCGATCGTCATCCGGCGAGCGCCGTCGAGGACGTCGCGGGCATGGGCGGCGCGCATGATGGCGTCGTCGCCGAGCGCGCAGGGGTTGACCAGCACCATCCGGGTGAACCCGAAGTTCTTCATCACCCGGGCGGTAAACCCGACGTTCCCCTCGTAGAGGGGTTCGACCAGGACGATCGAGACCTCAGGCATGCCTCACTGTACCGCCCGGACCGTCGCCCGGAGCACATCGATCCCCTCGTCGTAGACGGCGTTGCCGACGACGATCGTATCCGCGATCCGGCCCATCTCCGCCGCCTGCTCCGCCGAACGGATGCCGCCCCCGTAGTAGAGGGCGGCGTGCTCGACCGCATCGGATGCCGCCTGCACGATCGACGGGTCTCCGTATCTTCCGCTGTACTCGATGTAGATGATCGGGAACCGGAAGTAACGGTCCGCCACCTCTACGAACGCGGCCACATCCCTGCCCGAGAGGGCGCAGTCCGCCCCCGTCACCCGCCCGACGGCGGAGTTCGGATTGAGGACGATGTAGGCCTCGGGCACCACCATATCCCAGTCGATGCTGTTTGCGTGGCGGAGCCAGGTGTAGTGTTTCCCGACGATCCAGCGGACGTCGTTTGCGTTCACCACGCTCGGCACGAAGAGATGATCGATCCGCCCGTCGAATATGGCGCAGTCGGGGCTCGCCGGCTCCACGACCAGCGGCAGCCCGTAGGGGGAGACCTGGTCCAGAAGCTCGTTGAGGTTCTCCTGCGTCACGTTCAGGGTGCCCGAGAGCATCAGGGCATCGGTCCCGCTCGTTGCGATCTCCTCGGCGGCGCCCGGTGGAAGGCGTTTGTCGGGGTCCAGCTTCGTCACATGTGCCCAGGTCTTCCAGTTCGCGTGCATGGTGTCACTTCAGGTGGCTGATGTAGTCGTGGATCCTCGCCTTCGCGATGCCGGTGATGGAGGAGACTTCCCCGGGGTCGGCCTCGCGGAGCGTCGCGGCGTCGTATATGCCCGCAAGGTAGAGTTTCTCCACGGTGGCTTCCCCTATGCCGGGGACCGCCAGGAGCTCTTTTCGCCCGCGCTCAAGCGCGGTCTTCGTGACCTTTGCCGGGGCGGGGCGCCCGAGGTGCCTGCAGACCATATCAGCATGTTTATGTACGGTCTCCGGATTAATGCCGGTTTTGTTTGCGAGGTAGGGGACCGGGAGGTAGCAGAGGTCGTCGGGGCTTGCGATGCCCCCTGCCTGGTACTTCTTCAGGCTGACCGCGGGAATGCCGGCTTCCCTGAGGGTGCGCTCGTTGCAAAGGCCGCGGGCCGCCGCGAGGAGCTCTGCCGCCGGCGTCTCGCCGATACCGGCCTTCTTCAGGACCGCAGAGTCAGACCGCGAGAGCGCGCGGATATCCCCGATCCCCTGCTCGACGAGGCTTTTTGTTATCTTCGCGTGGCTCCGGCCCTTCTTTGGGGGGACGATCTTCCTGATGAATTTCCGGAGCTCCGAGCGGCGCCGGAGTATATCGAGCGCGCCCCCGGCCTCCTGGATGAGTTGCCCGGCCTCCTCCGCGCCGACGCCGGCGGCACCCGCAAGGTCGTGGGGCTGCATGCCCGCGATCTCGGATACCGTGTAGATGTGGTGTGCGTGCAGGCGCTCTACGAGGCTTTCGGTCATCGAGGGCATCATACGGAGCGCCTCGATGTTCGAGGCGATATGGCTGCAGAGCGGGCAGCCGATCGTCCACGGGGGAGATCCTTTCCGGATAAGGCGAACGTGGGTGAGTTTATGCGTCTTGCAGACCTCGTCGGTCCGGATCGCCTTCCCCCAGGTGCTGCCGGGCAGGCTGATGTTGAACCGGCACTCCGGGTAGCCGGTGCACCCGATGAACTGAGAAGCGCCGAGATGCCGGATCCGGAGCTCGTGGCCGCAGGCGGGGCAGGGACCGACGGTATGCTCTTCCGCCGTCTGGCCCATGATCTCTTCGCCGATCTCCTTCTCGTGCGCCTCGAGCTTGTCAAAGACCCTATGAAGCATCTCCCTGGACTCGTCGACGACGTCGTCGCGGGAGCGCTCGCTCTGCTTGATGAGCTGCATATGCTCTTCAAGCGTTCTCGTCATCTCGGGCTCGGTGATCGTCTCCGCGTGGTTGTCGAGCGCATCCGTGACGGCCCTCCCGACGAGGGTCGGGCGGAGCGGGTTTCCTTCCACGTAGCGGCGGGATATGAGCTTCCCGATCACCTCGTGCCGGGTGCTCTTCGTGCCGAGGCCGAGCTCCTCCATCACCTGGATGAGCCGGCTCTGGGAGAAGCGTGCCGGCGGCTGCGTCTGTTTCTCTTCGAGATTCACCTTCCGGATCGGCAGGCGCTCGCCCACGGCAAATACCGGGAGTATGTTCTCTTTTGCCTCCGAGTAGGGGTAGATCCGGCGCCATCCCGCGGAGAGGAGCCGCCCGCCCGTCGCGGTGTAGGGCTCGCCGGAGGCGTCGAAGAGGCACTTCGTCGTCGTCCAGGTCGCGTCCGGCGAGAGGGTCGCAAGGAACCGCCGGACGACGAGCTCGTAGACCTTCCACCGGTCCTGGCCGAGGGCCTCGCGGGTCGCCGCTCCGGTCGGGTGGATCGGCGGGTGGTCGGTGCTCTCCTTCTTGCCCCGGGTCGGGACCGATCGGCGGTGCTGCTGCACCCAGGCGACGTCCGCATCGAAGATCCCTCCCCGGAGCGTCTCGAGTATGCCGTTCAGGTTCAGGGACTTCGGGTAGACCGTGTTGTCGGTCCTCGGGTAGGATATGTACCCGTTCATGTAGAGGTCTTCGGCGATCCGCATGGCATTTGCCGCCGAGAGGCCCAGGCGGCTTGCCGCGACGATGAATGTCGTGGTGTCGAAGGGTGTCGGCGCCCGGTCGGTCTTCTGCCCTTCCTTGACGTCGGTGACCGTGAGGGGTTCTTTCGTCCCCGCCTCGGCGGCAAGGGCTGCATCGTGGTCGGTGAACCGTCCGGCGGTATGCCGCGCCTCCACCGGCACGCCGTCCTTCTCCGTCAGGAGGGAGAGCATCCAGTAGGTCTGGGGGACGAAGCTCTCGATCGCGCGTTCGCGGTCGACGATCATAGCGAGCGTCGGGCTCTGGACCCGGCCGACGGAGAGGATGTCTTTGCCGCCCCGCCGCGCGGCAAGGCTGATGAACCGGGTCAGCGACGCCCCCCACATCAGGTCGACCGTCTGGCGGGCTTCGCCGGCGGCCGCGAGGGCGAAGTCGAGATCGGTCAGGTTCTCAAAGGCGGTCCGGATCTCTGCAGGGGTGATTGCCGAGAACCGGGCCCGGTTGATCTTGACCGTGGGGTTCACCGCACGGACGAGTTCGTAGGCCTCCTTCCCGATCAATTCGCCTTCCGTATCGTAGTCGGTGGCGATCGTGACGAGGTCCGCCTTCTTCGAGAGCTTCTGGATGAGGTTGACGATCTTCTTCTCGGTCGGCTTCTTGACGATGCCGGCGTCGATGAGGCTTCGCGGTGTGTGGACCTCGCTTCTCCAGTTCGTGTAGCCGGGCTCGAAGTCCACCTCCACCACGTGCCCCTTGAGGCCCACAACCGTCTTCGTATCGAAGGAGTAGGTCGATACGCTCCCATCCTTGACCGCCCTCACCTTCTCGCTGCCGGCGAGGATCTGCGCGATCCGGTTTGCTGATATGTTTTTTTCTGCTATGATCAGGTGCACTGCGGATTACACCCCGCCTTTCTCGATACATTCGGATACGATTCGCCCGAGTTCTCGCGGGTCCGCCCGCCCGCGGGTCTCTTTCATCACCTGCCCCACGATAAAGTTCAGGGCTCCCTTCTTGCCGGCACGGTAGTCCTCCACTGCCTGCGGGTTTGAGGCGATGACCGCCTGCACGATCGCGACAAAGTCGTCCCCCGTGGCTCTGGCAAGCCCCTCGCGCTTCACGATATCGGCGGGTTTCTCGCAGGGCCGGCCTGCGGCGCAGGCATCGAGCATCTCCCGCAGGACCTGGACGCCGGCCGCATCGGTGATCGTCTCTGCCCTGAGGAGGGCGAGGAGTTCTCGTATGCGGTCGGCCGGGACGGCGGCGATGCTCATGTCGCGGTAGTTGAGTTCCCCAAGGAGGATATCTGCCGCCCAGGTGGCGGCGAGGATCGGATCGGCGGGCGCCACGTACTCGTAGAAGTCGGCAAGCCGCGGGTCGCCGGTCAGTGTCCGGGCGTGGTTTAGCGATATGCCGTACTGCGCCATGAACCGGTTCTTCCGCGCGGTGGGAAGTTCGGGGAGGTCGATCGCCGCGACCCGGTCCGCGACGCGGATCGGCCCGAGGTCCGGGTCGGGGAAGTAGCGGTAGTCGTGCGCCTCCTCCTTGCCGCGGGCGGATGTGGTGATCCCGCGCCCTTCCATGAAGTGCCGGGTCTCCCTTGCCACTGTCTGGCCGCGCCGGAGCAGGTTCCTCTGCCGGGTCGCCTCGAAGGTGAGGGCCTTCTCGACGCCTTTGTAGGAGGATATGTTCTTGACCTCGACCCTCGCCGAGCCCTCGATCGATATGTTTGCGTCAACACGGAGAGCGCCTTCCCGTTCGCCGTCGAAGACTCCCAGGTACTCGAGGATCGTCCTGAGCTTGTTCAGGAACCGGCGCGCCTCCTGCGGGGAGCGCATATCCGGTTCGGTGACGATCTCAAGGAGCGGGATGCCCGACCGGTTGTAGTCGACGAGCGAGTACTTCGATGCGCCCGCGACGTGGACGAGGCGCCCCGGGTCCTCCTCGAGGTGCACCCGGGTGATCCGGACGATCTTCTCGTGCCCCTCGTCGTCCTCGATCTCGACGGTCCCCTCGACCGCAAGCGGCCTATCGCTCTGGGTGATCTGGTAGGCCTTTGCAAGATCGGGGTAGAAGTAGTTCTTCCGGGCGAAATCCGACTCTTCCAGCACCCGCATGTCGAGGGCTTTTGCTACCAGGAGGCCGTACTCGACCGCCTTTCTGTTCAGGCGCGGGAGCGACCCGGGCAGACCGAGACAGATCGGGCAGCAGTGGGTGTTGGGCCCGTCGTCGCGGTAGTCCGTCGAGCACCCGCAGAAGAGCTTCGTCGCCGTCGCGAGCTGGACGTGGATCTCAAGCCCGACGATCGTCTTCATGCCTTCACCCCCTGCTCATAGGCATAAGCCGCGTCGATGATGCGTTCCTCCTCGAACTGTCTTCCCATCAACTGGAGGCCCACGGGGAGGCCGTCCACCCTGCCGCACGGGACCGATATGGCCGGTATCCCGGCAAGGTTCGCCGGCGCCGTGAGTATGTCCGAGAGGTACATCGAGACCGGATCGGTCCTCTCGCCGAGGGGGAAGGCCACGGTCGGCATCGTCGGGCCGGCGATGACGTCCACGTCGCGGAAGGCCCGCTCGAAATCCTGCCGGATCTTCTGCCGGGCCCCCAGGGCCTTCGCGTAGTACCTGCCGGCGTAGCCGGCCGAGAGGGCGAATGTGCCGAGCATGACACGGCGCCGGACCTCGGGGCCGAGTTTCTCCTGCCGGATGTCCTGGTAGGCCTCGTGCCAGGACTTCCGGGTATCGACCGCCAGGCCGTAGCGAACGCCGTCGAACCGTGCGATGTTTGAGGAGGCTTCGGCCGTGCAGATGACGTAGTAGGCCGCAAGGGCATACCGCATGCCGGGTATGCTCACCGGCACCGTGCTGGCACCGAGTTCCTCGATGACACCGATGGCGCCGCGGACTTTCTTTGCGACGCGGGGGTCCACGCCTTCGCCGAAGTACTCCTCCGGTATACCGACACGGAGCCCCCCGATATCGGCCGACGGCCGGTGGTCGTACGGGCGGTCGAACATCGTCGCATCGCGGGGATCGTAGCGTGCGATCACCGACATCAACCTCGATACGTCCTCCACTGTCCGCGCCATCGGCCCGACCTGTTCGAGGGAGCTGGCGTAGGCGATGAGACCGTAGCGGGAGACCCGGCCGTAGGTGGGTTTGAGCCCCACGACACCGCAGAACGCCGCAGGACACCGGATCGATCCGCCGGTATCGCTGCCGAGCGCCATCGGGACGAGGCCCGCGGCAACCGCGGCGGCGCTTCCGCCGGACGAACCGCCGGGGACCCGTGTCGTATCTATCGGGTTTTTGGTGGGGCCGAACGCGCTCGTCTCGGTCGTCGAGCCCATGCCGAACTCGTCCATGTTGGTCTTGCCGACGATTGCGGCACCCTCCCTCCGGAGGAGTTCGACGACGTAGGCGTCGTAGGGCGGTATGTAGCCCTCAAGGATCCGGGACCCACAGGTGGTCTCGATACCCGCCGTCGATATGTTATCCTTGACCGCGACGGCGATCCCGGCGAGCGCGCCGCCGGAGAACGGCGCTGTGCTGCAGGTGGTGATGAAGGCGTTGTACCGGTCGTCCGGTGAAAAGTCGAGAGTTCCCGCCACTCACATCACCCTCGGTGCTTTGATGAACCCGTCCTCGGTCGACCCTGCATTCGCGAGGGCCGCCTCCTGCGAGAGGCAGGGCCGGGGCTCGTCATCTCTAAAGGCGTTCGTTATTCCGTCCGCCGGAGCGCTCTCGCCCTCTACGGTGTCGAGGATCTCGAAGTATTCGAGGATCGCGTTGAACTGCCTGGTGAACTCCGGCACCTCGTCTCGTGATATGCCGATATCCGCAAGCTCTGCTATATGCTCTATGTCGCTCTCAGTTACCATGTTCTGCCCTGCTGATCTCCGTTAAGTACCCTTGTACCGACTTTTTATAACCGTTTTGACGGGTGAGCTGGTGCATCGTCCGCCATATTCCGCTTCCGTACTGCATCGCTTTCTTCTCTGCACGGGCTATTTCGGCGGGAATGTGACGTTCTGCGACAGTTCGCAGGGGATGCTTTCTCACCCCCCCGCGCACCTTCTCGCCTGCCGGTATAGCCCGTGCGGCGCGCACCACCCTGGTATCGAGGTAGGGCATCGAGAAGTATGCCCCGTGCAGCGCCGCCACCGCCTGGTCCCGCGCCCTCTGGCGCCCGTGGTCCATGACGTCCCGCTCGAGTTCCGCCGCGAGGTCGGGGGATGAGAGGTAGCGGGCGTAACCGCCGAAGAGCTCGTCCGCCCCCTGCCCGGCGAGGATCCGGGTGTGGCCGTTCTCACCGGCCCATGCGGCGACGAAGGAGAGGGTCGCCGCGATCGAGGCGTCGATGGGGTTCGTCGGGTCGGGGATGACCCGGACGACCTCGCGGAGAGCCTCTGCGACCTCCTCCTCCGTCGGCGTGACGATTGCGAGGTCTAGCCCCATCTCCCGCGCGGCCGCGGCAGCCCGAGCGATGTCGTGCGACCCGCGGAGCCCCACCGCCACGCAGGGAAGACCGGCGAGTCCGGCGATGAGGGCCGAGTCCACGCCGCCGGAGAACGCCACCGCCCCTTCGTTGCTCCGGAGGCTTATTGCGGTGACGATGGCCTCCTCGAGGCTGCAGGGCGGCGGATCGGGGGCTATCCGGGCCACCTCCCGCCCGCCGCAGCAGATGGTCCCGGGCGCGATCTGGCCGGGCATGATACCGAAGGTGTCGCGGGCGATGCAGTCGTCCCATTCAAGCAGGAACTCGCCGCCGCACCGCGCGAGAGCCGCCGGCTCCTCGCGGAGCATCCGCTCCACGTCGGCCGGCGAGAGCCGCACGCCGTCGCGTTCTATCCAGCCCTTCAGGTTCATGGTCGCTCGTCTGTAATCCGGCAGGTGGTTGCCATGAGGCTGCCGCAGTACCCGGCCCCTCAAAAAAGCGGATCAGTATCAATATTTGATACTGTTAAACTATAAATATACGCACCGGGTTCGGCGCGAAAAACACGGTATTTCAGTGATTTCCGCCGGATAAGCACCCGTATTGGGTGCAGGGTTGCGGCCCCGATCCTGAATGGAGGGGTGCCGGCGCCCGGGAGGAGGCCACGGAAGGCACTACGCCCACGCATCGCCCCGTCCGGTCCGGCCCTCCCCTGACACTTTTGCGAGATCTATGCTGCCAGAACTGCTCACGGGCAGGAGTTCACGCCGGCTCCTCTGCGGTCTTCGCATCCTCGAACCGGACGGGGCGATAGGACGGAGAGTAAGCGCCCTTGCGCGGGGCGGCGGAGGGGGGCGCCGGCCACCTGTGAAGAGCGCCCATCACGGTTTCTGTACTCGACGTGCTCTCTCCCCGTAAAGACCGCGGCAGATGCAGACCAGACCTCGTTGTGGTCATCCGGTATACGCGCACTGGCCCATTCGCGGCGAGTTGACGACAGGGAGCGACATCTCCTCATCGCACTCATGCTCGCCGAAGCAGTCGTCGCAAAGGAAGGCGTCACCGGGAGACTCATCGAGACACTCGAGGCAGATCGTGGTTGCCGGTTTCCCGCAGACGGAACAGCGAATGTCGGGCGGATCGTTTCGGGCAACGAGTTCGATATCTTTTCCGCCTGCCGGAGCATACGGGACGAGATCGAGCACCTTGAAGGTGAGATAGGTGGAGTCGCCGTAGTCATAGATGTATTTGCCCGTCAGGCCCACCGAGAAGAGTTCTCCCAGGGGGACATTCATGCCCTTCTCTGTGGTCCATCTGTCCGGGTAGGAGGAGTATTCCTCGCCGTATATAGTGAAGGCGGAGAGGTGGCTGCAGCATTCGAGCCAGACATACCTGAGTTCGGTGTCTATCGCCTTCAGCGTGGCATTCTTCCTTGCAAGAAGGGTGATCCAGTATCCGGGTTGGTACTCTCCCTGGAACATGAGAAGCCATGATTCTGCTCCCGGGTCGGCCTGCCGCTCCTGTTTGAGTTGCCGCATGACATCGCCCTTAGCTCTTCGCTTTGTGGTTGCGATATTCCCGATGAGGGTATGCCCGGGATAGGTGCGTTGCGCCATGATGAGTCTCTGGTATATTGAGTGAAAATTGTTG
>Ga0079098_1031417_pt1 | contig 12186 bp, 10 predicted proteins | sample ADurb_H2B_01_Slu_FD_74559 | JGI IMG/M metagenome (GOLD analysis project Ga0079098, IMG submission 74559) | Active sludge microbial communities from Illinois, USA, of municipal wastewater-treating anaerobic digesters - ADurb_H2B_01_SludgeMetaT... | ecosystem: Engineered > Bioreactor > Anaerobic >...
AAAAAAACCATTATTGGGGAAAGGGTTCTGCACAGCATGGCCTTAATGCAATCTCTAATCTTATATATTGAAGACATTAGTAAGATAATACAACCTTAAAATAAGGAGGGATTTTATTTGAATACACTAAAAACCGGTTTATTGATGAGTGTCCTCACTGTTATCCTAGTCATGATGGGTAGTGCCATTGGCGGTAAAAGTGGGGCCATGATGTTCTTCATCATCGCTTTAGGAATGAATTTCTTCGGTTACTTTTTCAGTGACAAAATGGCTATTAAAATGACTGGTTCTTATCCCGCTTCAGAAAGGGACTATCCTGAACTTTACTCCATGATTAGAAGATTGTGTCATCAGGCTAATCTGCCGATGCCTAAGCTTTACATCACACCCTCCTATCAACCTAATGCTTTTGCTACCGGTCGGGACCCTAACCATGCAGCGGTAGCCGTTACTGAAGGGATTATGCGGATGCTTAGCCCGTCTGAGTTAGAAGGAGTCTTAGCCCACGAGTTAGCCCATATTAAAAACAGAGATATCCTTATTAGTAGTATAGCTGCTGTTTTAGCCGGAGCTATCAGTATGATGGCTAATGCCCTGCAGTGGGGAGCAATGTTTGGTATGAATAGAGATGATCGGGAAGAAGGAGGAGGGGGAATAGTAGGCATGCTTATTGCTATTATCGTGGCTCCTTTAGCCGCTACCATTGTGCAATTAGCTATCTCTAGATCTCGAGAGTATTTAGCTGATGCTACAGGAGCTAAGATTGCTGGAAGACCTCAAGGTCTAGCTAATGCTCTTTTAAAACTAGAGTCAGCAGCTCACCAAATCCCTATGGAAGTAAGCCCTGCTGCTTCCCATATGTTTATAGTCAATCCTCTATCTGGTGAATCATTGATGAAACTGTTCAGTACTCATCCACCTATCGCTGATAGAGTGAATAGATTAAACAATATGAAACTATAATAAGCATAAACAAAACTATAATTAACAGCGATTAAAGGAAGTGTCAATAATTGGATTCAACGGGTTCGAAAGCCATCTGGATTGCCCTTTTGGCTAACTTCTCTATCTTTGTCATTAAGATGCTGGCGGCATGGCTAGGAAGCAGTGCCGCCATGTTTTCTGAAGCCCTACACTCTCTAGCCGATTTGGCTAACAGTGTTTTTCTTTTATTAGGAATGAAGTTAGCTTCTCGACCAGCAGACTTAGAGCATCCCTTTGGCTATGGTAAAGAAGTCTACTTCTGGTCCTTCATTGCTTCGGTTTTTATGTTAGGAGTTACTAGTATGGGGTCTCTAACTAGAGGTTATCACCAGATAATAGAACCCCAGGCCATTGAAGGAATAGAGATTATTACTATTTCTCTCTTAGCAGCAGCTATCTTTGAAGTCTATGCTGTTTTCGCCGCCACCAGGGCAGTGATAGCAGAATTGGCTAAACCAACTAAAGGTTTCAGAGCCCTGGGAGTTTCTTTAAGAAATATCAATAGTATTACTAACCCTGCTGTAAAGTTTGTTTTTTTTGAGGATTTAGCAGCTTTAGGGGGAGTAATTATTGCCCTTCTAGCGGTATTTATCAGTCATGCTACCGGCAACCCTATCTATGACGGAATAGCTTCCATGCTTATCGGTCTAATCCTCGGCTTATTAGCCTTGGTGCTGGCTTATGAGAATAGAGATATGATTGTAGGAAGAGCAGCCCACCCTAAAATAGTCAAAAATATTGGGGATATTGCCATGGGGGTGGAAGGAGTTACCGATGTCAAAGAAGTAAAAACTATGTATATTGGTTCCAACTCCTTGCTAGTGCATATGACCATTGAAACCAAACCCCTCTTAGATGTAGAGATAGCCGATGATGTGGTAGCAGAAGTGGAAAAAAGAATAGTTACTAAACTAAACATAGTTAAGGAAATTAATATTGAAGTCATCGCTGATGACAACTTTCCCGACTGGGAGCAAACTAAAAAAGAGTTAAGCTAAAAGGGTCTGCCAAATGGCAGACCCTTTTTCTGAGTATAAAAATCCCTTTTCTTAATCACAATAACCATATTGGAAAACTTTGCGAGGTGAATAAGAAGTGGTTTTTTCCGTTCGCAGTATTTTTGAAAAGAAAAACGCCCCCCTGAGTATCCAAGAAGCCTACGGACTTTGGGATCTTTTAGTTACTAACTATAGTGTTATTGAGCGAGTGCAAACTTGGGTAGTAGTAGTTCACGATCCTGACCTTAAGATACTGATGAATCAATATCTACAAATTATCAATAAAGAATCTCGAATTTTAGAAAAACAAATGCAAAGATTTTCTATTAAAGGGGTAGATAGTCCTAGAATAACTAGCCATATGCCTTACAGTACGGAAATTGTTACCGATGAGTTGGTTTCCTGGGCCATGCTGGAAGTGCTGGTAAACAGGCTAGAAAAACTACTGAAAATAATTCGCAGTTCTACCACTAATGATAGATTACGTAGAATTTTTATTAGCATGGCGCTAAATGCTCTGGAGCGCTTTGACTTAGCTATTAAATATATGAAATTAAAAGGCTGGTTGGATACCCCACCCCTATATCCCAATATTCCTCCTACAGTAAATGAAACCATTAATGTAGCAGAAGCTTTTCATCTTTGGGATCATCTTACTTTTCGCTATGATAATATCCAGCAAACACAACTGTACTACACCCTAGTTCATGATGGGGATTTTAAATTACTTCTAAAAACAGGACTAGAAAATACTCTGCAAAAGCAGGCAACCCTTTTGGAAAAAGAATTTAAGAAGTTTGGCCTTCTCCCCCCCAAAGCCCCACCTAAAGTTATTATCAACATGACCAACACAGAGTTTGTGGATGATGACTACCTATTTAGGGTTATCACTACCGGGATGCAGGGAGCCATGATTATGCATGCCCAATCTTTTGAGGAAAGCACTACCAATGACCGGATAAGAAATCTTTTTAAGCAGCTCTTAACGGAAGAAATCATCTTAGTAGATAGATTAGCCAAGTTTGGCAAATTAAAGGGCTGGTTTAATCCGGTTCCCCGTTACCGCTCCTAAAAAAAGCCTTAAACAGGGCTTTTTTTAATTAGAACCGTCAACTTTTCTAGTCCTTTATTTATTTCTTCCAATGACGCATAAGAGTAAGAAAGACGAAGATATTGGCTGGCTAAAGGGTCATAAATGCTACCGGGATTGAGAAGAATATTTTCAGCCAAAGCTGCTCTAAAAAGGGAGTGGAGAGAAATTGCTTTCTTAAGTTTCAACCAGATGTAAAAGCCTCCTCCAGGGCAGTTCCAGGTAGCCAGAGAAGAAAAATGCTTTTCTAAAGCAGCTAAAGTAACTTGACGGCGATTCCTTAAATCCCGCCTTATTTCCTCTAGGTGTTCTTGATATAATCCGCTAGCTAACCACTCAGCAGCAGCCCATTGAGATAAAGAACTAGAACCATAATCTGTTTGCATTTTGATATCCGCTAACCGTTCAATTACCGGCTCCGGCCCCACCAACCAGCCAATCCGCAGCCCAGGACTTAGAGTCTTGGACATGCTGCCTAAATACAAAACTAAGCCATTTTTATCTATAGATTTCAAAGATGCCGGAGGAGGAGAGTCCAGCCATAACTCCCGATAAACATCATCTTCAATGATAGGCATTCTTTCCCCTTCACAAACCCTCATTAAATCTCGACGCCGTTTTTCACTCATAACCTTTCCGGTAGGATTATGAAAAGAAGGAATAGTATAGAGAAGAGATCCTTTCCTTTGTTTCTGAAGATAAGGGAGGTTTTCTATCTCTATTCCCTCTGCATCCAAAGGAAGACCTATCATTTTCATCCCCAATGAAGAAAAAACATGCAGAGAATAGAGGTAGGAAGGCTTCTCTAAAAAAATAATGGAATTAGGAGATAAAAGACCCAAAGAAATAAGATGTAGGGCTTGCAAGGCTCCGGAAACAATCAAAATACAGCTAGGGGAAGTATCAATTCCCCTGGTTTTTAAGTATGCACATATTTCTTGCCTCAAAAAAAGCAACCCTTTAGGCTCTTCATAACCCAAAGATCCAATCCTCTCTGCCAACCTTCCCATTACCTTTCCCATCATCTCCTTAGGAAAAAGTTCCGGAGATAATTCTCCCGTTCCTAGGCGAATAATCCCAGGATTAAATTCAGAGCGATTAATTTCTTGAATTATTGGTAAATTGGCTTGATGTAATCCGTCTTGCACATAAGAACTCCAATCAGGAGGTGGAGTGGCTGCCAATAAGGACCAAGTATTATTGATAACTCTAGTCCCTCTCCCCGTCTTTCCCTCCAACAATCCTTCTGCGGCTAATTCCTCCAAAGCTAGAGTTACAGTACTTCTATTCACCTGCCAGACTTTGGCTAAAACCCGTTGAGGGGGAATTTTAGTTCCCACCGGCCACTGACCATTAGCAATCTTTCCTTTAATATACTCTTCAATTTGTTTATATAAAGGTAAAGGGTGGGATTTATCAGGCTTCCAGTCTAAGGATAACAAGCAATCATCTCCTTCTAAAAAAATTATATTATTTGGCTGGATTCTTAGCAAGCCAATTGGCTGCAGACATTGCTAAAATTCCTTGTTATAATCAAAAATAACAATTAAGAAGGAGAGATAATTCATGGAAGCATTTTTGCATGGCCTAGCTTTAGCTTTGGGCTTAATCTTACCTCTTGGAGTACAAAACCTCTTTGTTTTTAATCAGGGAGCCTTACAGCCTAATTTAGGAAAAGCCCTACCAGTAATAATTACTGCCTCTGTCTGTGATACATTATTAATTCTTTTGGCAGTTCTGGGGGTATCCCTAATTATTTTAACCTTCCAGTGGCTGCGAATTATTCTAATGATTATGGGAATAATCTTTTTAGCTTATATGGGTTGGATTACCTGGCAGAGCAAGACAGATATTAATAGCAGGGAAGAAAATCTTCTTCCCCCTAAAGCACAAATCCTCTTCGCCCTCTCAGTTTCCCTCTTAAACCCCCATGCCATTATGGATACAGTTGGAGTAATCGGCGCCAGTTCTCTGGGCTACCATGGAACAGAAAAGTTATTCTTTACAGCTGCCTGTATTCTAGTCTCTTGGTGTTGGTTCTTGGGTTTGGCTACCGCAGGACACTTTCTAGGAAAGATCCAACAAGGAGATAAGCTAATTAACTACTTAAACAAATTCTCCGCCCTGATTATTTGGACCTCTGCCTTATACTTGGCCAGCCGTCTATAGAAAAAATAAAAAGCAGAGTTGTGCAACTCTGCTTTTTTACTCTAATATATACACTCTCATCGTTCGTCTTCCGAAACGTAAGGCTTGGTTATAACTTTCAAAGCACAAATCTATACGGTTTCCTCTGATAGCACCACCTACATCGGCAGCTATGGCATGACCATAACCTTCAACATAGAGCCGGGTGCCCAATGGGATAACTCCACGATCCACTGCTACTACTCCGTATCCAGCTCGCATTCCTGAGGCGGTTCTATTCCCGTAATTACCAGTACAGCGAGGATCGGCAGCGTAGGCAGAAGCATTCATATTCAATACTCTTCTATATCTAAAGTCCCCCCGAGAAGTCTTAATAACTCTTCTCTGTGAAGGGGCTGAAAGCTTCTTTGTCCCTACAACAATAATTTTATCAATAGGCTCTTTTAGAATTTTTTCTTCTACTACATCTCTTTTAACTACCCGACCATCAATATATGTGGTTTTAATAACTTTTTCTTCCAAGCCATTGTCACCTTGCTTCAATAGCTTGACAGTACCTTGAGGAATATTGGCGTCTAAACGACGCTCAATCCTATAAGGGATTATTGCCCTTCTAGTATTCAGACTCTCTTTTACCCTATACACATGGATAGTCATACCTTCCTTAAGGATAGTGGAAAGGCCTGGTTTGACTTCATCTTTGCCATCTAGAGTAATATGTGCTTCTTGTAAAAGCTCTTCTACATTATTCTTACTAGTCTTGATATGTAAAACCTTAGAATCCACCTCTACAATAACTTGTTTTTGGGCCCAGATAAAGCCCAGGGTCACTAAAAACATCAGGGTCATTAGAGTAAAAATAACCATCAACTTCGCCTTACGTTCCCCTAAGGTTTTTGGAATCAGCTTCCTTAAATCTGAGGGGTTACTCTTCAAAAAACCAACCTCCTTTACATTTTTTGGATAATTTAGCTCCACTTGCTAGTTCACCCATTGTATTATATTATATACTATTTTCACAAGAATGTCAAATTATTCAGGAAAAGAAAAAATTCTTCGAGCATTACTGCTAGTAACTTCTGCTATTTCCTCTACTGTCAGCCCCTTAATCTGAGCTAATTTTTCCCCCACCAAAACTACCCTAGCCGGCTCATTTCTTTTACCCCGGAAAGGGTGAGGAGTTAGATAAGGGCAATCTGTTTCAATTAAGAGTCTATCTAAAGGAATAGTTTCAGCCACTTCTACTGCTTTTTTAGCATTCTTAAAGGTCAGGGGGCCAGCAAAGGAAATGTAGAAACCTAACTGGAGACAAATCTCAGCCATTTCCCTACTGCCGGAATAACAATGCATAATCCCCCTTTTAGGTTTTTCTTCCTGCATAATCTTCAAGATATCACCATGAGCTTCCCGGTCATGGATAACTATGGGTAGGTCTAATTCTTGGGCTAAGCGAATTTGTTGGCGAAAGACTTCCTGTTGCACATCTCGGGGTGAATTATCCCAATAATAATCAAGACCAATTTCCCCTATAGCCACTACTTTCTTCTGTCCGGCTAGTTTTCTTAATTCTTGGTAAGTTTCTAAGGTAACCTCCTTAGCCTCATCAGGGTGAATTCCTACCACTGCATAAAGTTCAGGATATTCTTCAGCTAAGGCTGCCGCTTTCCGGGAAGAGGCTAAGTCATAACCAACATTGACTACATAACGAACCCGGGCCGCTGCGGCCCGGGATAAAACTTCTTTTAAGTCTTCCTGAAACTGTTCATCATTCAAATGAGCATGAGTATCAATAAACATTGTTTACCCTCCTATTTCACCTTACTGCCAGGAGTGATTTCTCCATCTAAGGTAGCTAAAACCAAACCATTCTCATCAGTGGCAGCCAAAATCATTCCAGCAGACTCAATACCTCTTAATTTAGCTGGCTTAAGATTGGCTACTAAAATAACATTCTTACCTACCAATTTCTCCGGTTCATAGTGCAGAGCAATACCGGAAACTACCTGACGTTTTTCATTACCTAAGTCTATTTGCAGTTTTAATAGTTTATCCGCTTTTTCCACCTTTTCCGCTGCCACTACTTTTCCTACCCGCAAATCCACCTTGGCAAAATCTTCAATGGTGATATAGCCTTCTTGGTTAGCAGGAACAGCTTTAGTTTCTTCCTTTTTAGCCTTAGCCGGAATCTCTGGTTGGTTCTTTTCCAATTCTAGGCGAGGATAGATAGGGTCCCCTTTTTTAATGACCTGCCCCACTGGTGTAAGGCCCCACTTTTTAGTTTCCTCCCAATGTCTTGCTTTAGCTTCCCCAGTAAAACCTAACTGCTGCCACATTTTCTCTGCCCCTAGAATCAAGAAAGGACTAGTCATAATAGCAGTAATTCTTAGAGATTCTAATAGATTATACATAACAGTAGCTAGGCGTCCTTTTTTAGCCTCATCTTTAGCTAAAGCCCAAGGAGCGGTTTCATCAATATATTTGTTAGCCCGGCTAATAAACTTCCACATAGCTGATAAGGCAACACTATACTGCAAGTCATCCATAGCTTTTTCTACTTCTTCAGCGACCTTTACTGCTAAATCCTTTAACTCTTGATCCAAGTCTTCAGGACAGGCTGATTCTGGCACAATACCACCAAAATATTTTTCCAGCATGACTAAAGTTCTATTAAGAAGATTACCTAAATCATTAGCCAAGTCAAAGTTAATTCTTTCCCTTAAAGCTTTATAGGAGAAATCACCATCCAAGCCGAAAGGAACTTCCCTTAAGACAAAATAGCGAACTTGATCTAAGCCATATTCTTCAACTAATTTTATCGGATTGATAACATTGCCCTTGGACTTAGACATTTTTTCTCCTTCTACCGTCCACCAACCATGACCAAAAACCTTTTTCGGCAGAGGTAAATCCAGAGCCATTAACAGAGCAGGCCAGATAATAGTATGGAAACGAACAATCTCTTTACCCACCATATGTAAATCTGCCGGCCAATACTTTTGATATTTGCTATCATCTTCAGATAGATAACCTAAAGCAGTGATATAGTTGCTTAAAGCATCCACCCAAACGTAAACTACATGTTTAGGGTCAAAGGTCACCGGAATGCCCCAATTAAAAGTGGTCCTGGAAACGCTTAAATCCTCTAAGCCCTGCTTGACAAAGTTAATCATTTCATTACGGCGGGCTGCCGGTTGAATGAAATCAGGGTTTTCCTCATAATACTGGAGCAATCTATCTTGATAATTAGAAATCTTAAAGAAGTAGCTTTCCTCCTCTACCCATTCGGTAGGACGATGGCAGTCAGGACAGCTTTTGCCCTCTTCCAATTGATTCTCCAGCCAGAAGCTTTCACAAGGGGTGCAGTACCAACCAGAGTAAGCTCCTTTATAGATATCTCCTTTTTCATAGAGCTTATTAAAGATCTTTTGCACTACTGTTTTATGGCGTTCTTGAGTAGTCCGAATAACATCATCATTGGAAATCTGAAACTCTTCCCAGGTATCCATAAACACCCGAGCCACTTGGTCAACATATTGCTGTGAAGCAATACCTTTAGCGTCAGCACTTCTTTCAATCTTTTGACCATGCTCATCTGTTCCGGTCAAAAAATAAACATCATAACCAGCCAGTCGTTTAAAACGAGCTAGGACATCACAAGCAATAGTTGTATAGGCATGTCCAATATGAGGGACATCGTTAACATAGTAAATGGGGGTAGTTAAATAAAAAGGTTTCTTCTCCATTTAATTTTCTCCTTTCCAGGTCTATCTAAATTAGTACTTTTTAGCATTATTCTACCACAGGGGCTATATAGTGTAAAGTTAACCACAAAGATGATAAATTTCCCCAAAAGGAGTTGATTCTTTTTTTAGTTTTCCCCGGGACACAAAAGTTTCTAGCTTTTCCTGCAAAGTCCCAACTTCTAAAGATTTCTCCTGTCCCAGTTTTTTATTTAGTTCCGGTAGAATACGGAACAAGCTTTGACGGTCTAGGGGTAGTTTATCCTGCAAAAGTTGGAAAAATTCCTCTTCTTCTTGTCCTGCCATCTCTTCTAGTTCGTCAAAGGGATTCTGAGTATGAAGACTAGTAGTTTTAGCTGCCCGAATCCGTACCGCCACTGTTCTACCCCAAATGGCAGAAGAGATAAAAGCATCCCCGGAGCAAAGGTAAGGTAAACTTTTAGCCTCCTCGGGACTTAAATCTGTTTCTTCCTTAATAGTAGCGATGTCAGTAGAGCGCACTGTCCGAAAAACCAGTTTAGTGTTTAATTGGGCGGTAGTAGTCTCATCTAAAAGGCCTGGACGCTGGGTGGCTAGAACCAGAAAAACACCATATTTTCTTCCCTCTTGGGCAATTTCCTTAATAATCCCCTTGGCCGCCGAGTCATAACCCCGAGGAGCAAAGTTATGAGCCTCATCAGTGGCTACCAGAAATGGAGGGAAAGGAGGCTTCATCTCCTGCCGTAAAAGTCCATCCCGATAATCTCTTCTTTGATAGTAAAGATGACTGAGGACATAGGCAGCAAAAACCTGCAGTATTCTTAAAGGACCTCTAATGACTACTAATTTTCTATTTTTGACAGCTTCCACAATTAATCTGATACTGTGGTTAAAAAGACCGGAGTTATACAAAGTCCGCAGGCGGACAATTAAAGCATTAGCTGTAGCTAATTGAATACCCTTATAATCTTCTAGCAGTTCTAAATAGCGGCGGTATAGACCTACTTCATTAGGACTAAGATCTCCTTTATCCAAAGCCTTCTCTATTCGGTTAGCCCCTTTTTCTAAAGCAGCAGCTAAATCTTCTATCCTAGACTTAAAGCTTAGATAGGAGTCTTTCTTTTTATATAAGGCTTGAATTGCATTAACCATATGTTCAGTGAGGTTTCCTACCGATCCTAAGAGATTGGTTAAGTCCCGAACAGAAAGGTCTTCAAAATTCACACCTACATCTCGACCCACCTGATAAACCACAAAGGATTGTCGAAAATCATCGATAAAGTCAAATGGTAAATTAGGAAAACTATGGGAGAAATCCATCTCGAAATGAGGGTCAAAAACTAGAGTAGGAACAGCTAATTTCATTAGTTCTTCCAAAATTACCCGAAGACCGAAGGATTTTCCCGAACCGGAGCCGCCGAAAATTCCTAGATGGGGATATTGCTGCATAGACTTTAGAGGGAATATAAAAGGCACCCCCTTCTGGGGAAGAACTTTTCCTCCCTCCAAGAGGTAAGCCAAATCCTGAAGTTCTTCCCCAAGGCCAGAAGCCGCCACTTCTTCCGAACCCTTAATATTGCCTAGCACCAACCCTTCTTCTGGAACCGTCTGAACCAACAGGTCTTCTACTTCGCTAAAGAAAGGAGTTCTAGCCAAAGAACCAGTCCCCACAGGATAAGCTGCCTCCTCCAGCATACAGACTTTAGCAATACTAATTTCATCCTCATCAATATCATAACCTACTGATTTCAAGCCTTCTAAAACACTTTGGTCAACAAAACTATGGTCTAGGGAAAGGGGCAAATAGCGGTTATAGCACTGGGTTTCCACCACCTCTCCCAATAACCCTCCTTGATCTTCAATCATAACCAATTCTTTTTTACGGAATTTTTTTTCTTGTGAATAGATAAAAACTTCCCTAGGAGTAGTAATTCCTACTACCTGCATTTTTCCCCCTCCTAATAAATTCGTTTTAGTCTCTGAGGTAATACTAGTTTATTAATTAACTCCGGAGATAAGCTGCTGCTCAAAAGACTATCTATCAATTGTTTGGTAATCCTTACTTCCTTATCTACTATATCCAGCCATAAAGGTATTCCCCGGCCCTCCTGAGGGGTCAGGGTAAAAAGTAAGTCCGTCAGCAGAGTTATCTCTGTCCTTTGCTCTTGTAGAAAATCAAAGGCCACTACCTGGGGATCAGAAGAGGGCCGGAGATAGCAGGTTAGAAAACCTTCTTTTAGCTCCTGGTTTTCTAGCAGCAAGGCCTCTCCCTTCTTTAATAAACCAAAGAGTAAATCCCGATCATAGAAATCCTGCATGGCATTAGGCAGGAAGTCGCCTAATAAAGGGGCTAAAAGAGCAGAACTAACCTCCTCTATTACTCCAACAATGTAGGTTTCTTTTTTCTGCACTAAAGCTAAAAACTCCGGCCAGAGATTAGGACACTTTTTCTGATAGCGCCATAGAGGACCGTCAAAAATGATCAAGCGAGGATTAAAGCTTTCTAAGGCCTTATAGGCTACTTTAAGTTCTAATTCCGCCAACCTAATACCTTTGATTTGTTCTTGAATCAGACTTAAAGGGACTTCTTCTTCTTTAGCCTGAGCCACCATCTTCTGCCGTTCTTCCCTCAGCAAAGGAGTATGAAAATCCTGTTCTATAACCTCCCCCTGCCCCTTTAGGGTGCTTTTAGCCAAAGCTTGAAACAAAGTTATGTAATGGGGAAAGGTACTGCCTATAGTATTGACGGAGCCATCTACCCCTACTACTCCGGCCTCTTTTAACCAATTTCTAATTTCCCCGGCCTCTAATTTTTTTAAAGGATAAAACTGTCCCCCCATCTCCCCTTGCAGCAATGCTCTAAGCTGACTAAAGCTAAGATTGCTTTCTCCCTGATATTTCTCCAGCATTTGATCATTTAGGACAGACAATTTCTCCCGCCATCGGCTTATTATCTCTTGCCACATGGTTTTTCTTCCCTTCTTTTACATTGATTCTAAAAAAATGAAAAAAGTTTCAAAGAACTCCTTGACTTTAATTGGAAAATTTGGTATATTAGTTTCAAAGAAACTTGTCGAATATTATAGATGTAGGGGGAGGAAATATTATGAAATCAACAGGAATCGTCAGAAAGGTAGATGATTTAGGCCGTATCGTGCTTCCTATCGAATTAAGGAGAACTTTAAACATCGATGAGAAGGATCCACTAGAAATATATGTTAATGGTGACAACATTATTTTGAAAAAA
>Ga0079098_1035305_pt1 | contig 12147 bp, 14 predicted proteins | sample ADurb_H2B_01_Slu_FD_74559 | JGI IMG/M metagenome (GOLD analysis project Ga0079098, IMG submission 74559) | Active sludge microbial communities from Illinois, USA, of municipal wastewater-treating anaerobic digesters - ADurb_H2B_01_SludgeMetaT... | ecosystem: Engineered > Bioreactor > Anaerobic >...
AAAAAAAAACCATAGTAGAACATTTTACTATGGTTTTTCTCTGTCTAATAGCTTTCTGAGCTTTTCCTTAGTGTTTAACTTTGGCTCCTCAATTACTGCTTTAAGCAACTTCATTTTGATCTCTCCTATTTTTTTACCTTCTTTAAGACCCAAGTAACTAATAATCTCTTCTCCGGTTAGGTCTAGGTCTTTTTCTTCCAAAGGAGGATTTTGGGCTAAAATTTTTGCTATATCTTTTTCTAAGCGGAAAACATCACCCAATCGTTCTTGTTTAGCTGGAGAACCAGAAAGAATATCTGCCCTATGAAGTAGGAGAAATTCCTGGACATTCTCTGGCTTCAGACGAGATAAAAATCGACGAACTGCCTTCTCTGAAGTTTCCGGCGGATAGAAAAACATATGGTTCTTTACCAAGCTAAGGATTTTAGCGTTATTAATAGGATGGTTCAGGACTCTAGAGGAAATTCTAAGACGTTGTAGGATTATTTTAGCCTTTTGGGCAGAGACTTTTTCATGATCATAAAAATGGATTCTACCATCTTCACCTACCGATTTTACCTCAGGTTTACCCAAATCATGGAGTAACGCTGCCAAACGTACTTCTAAGTTGTTTTCTGGTATATGCTCTACTACTTGGAGGATATGCCCTGCTACATCTAAATGGTGATAGACATTTTGTTCTACCCCAAAGCAAAGAGAAAGCTCTGGTAAAAAAACAGCTAAAAGCCCTAACTGCTGAGCTAAAGTAAAGGTTTCCTTTATTCGTGAAGTGAGCAAAATCCTCACTAGTTCATCCCTGATTCTTTCTATTGCTGTTTCTTTTAAGAGATTACTATTTTCCTTAATAGCTTGGATGGTTTTTTCCTCTATCGTAAATCCATATTGAGCGGCAAGCCTTAAGGCTCGAAGCATTCGTAAAGGATCTTCTTGAAAACGAGCAGTAGGATCTTGGGTCTTAATTAATTTTTTTTCTAAATCCTGTTGCCCTCCTAAGGTATCAATTATTTTGTTTTTGATTAAATCATAGGCTAGAGCATTGATAGTAAAATCTCTCTTGGCTAAATCCTCCTCTAAGGTTTTACTACCGTCACGATAAGGACTAATTTCTAAAGGAAATTCATCTATTCGTACCTGTAGAGTTTCCTGCTTTTTGCCAATAAAGAAATTTGCCGGAAAAATCTGCTGAATTTTTTCCAGAGAAGCAGAAGTAACTAAATCCCAATCCTTAGGCTGTAAATTTAAAACTAAGTCTCTTACTGCCCCGCCAACTAGATAAGCCTTTTCTCCATTATTTTCTAAGGAGGTTAGTGCTTTTTTTACTTCTTCAGGTATAAGCCAGTTAGGCATGAATATCTACTCCTATCTTGGAATTATTTTCTATTATACCACACTATCTTACATATTAGTTGTAGCTAAAGTAAAACCGGAGGCCTTAGCCTCCGGTTATTTTAAATTTATTGCTTACTGCTTAACATAGATTCAGCTTGTTCAATCATTTTTTTAACCATTAGACCACCTACAGAGCCGCACTCTCTAGAGGTCATATTTTCCCAGCCTTTACTTTTAACCTTCTCGGCTAACCCAAGTTCATTGGCTACTTCATACTTAAAAGAATCAAGAGCCTGTCTAGCTTCGGGAAGAAGAACACGGTTGTTTCTAGCCATGCTTAAATTCCTCCTTTTTGCTTTTGAGTTGGGTTCTATCTATATTATCTCCTAAGAAAAATAAAATATACATTCTAGAAGAAAAAAATGTTAATTTTTTACAAAAAAGAAGGAGTGAAAAAATTTATGCCGAATATTTTACATTAAATGGAAGAAAATAGGTGGAGGAGGTGTAACTAATGGGTAAATTCTATATTAGTGAACTGACTATGGGACAGAGTGTGGATATCCTAATAATGATTAAGAAAAAACAACTCGCTAAGGTGGCCAATGGTACCGGATGCTACTTAAGTATGGCTTGCATAGACAGAAGTGGAGAGATTGAAGGAAGACTATGGGATAGAGCTCAGGAAGTATATAGCACTATCCAGGAGAGAGATATTTTGTCTATCAAAGGTATAGTAACAGACTATAAGGGAAAGCCAATCATAAAAATTGATGAGTTTAGTAAAGTAGATGAAAATCTATGTGATTTAGCAGATTTTTTACCTTCTACCCCTAAAAATCGTGGTGATATGTTTGAAGAATTAATTCAGCTTATGTCTTCCATTCGTAATCCGTATTTGCGAAAACTGCTGCAAGAGTTTTTAAGTGATTCTAGTTGGTTGAAAGATTTTACCTCGGCACCTGCCGATAGAAGGATACACCAGCCCTATATTGGGGGATTGTTAGAGCATACCCTTAATGTTATTAAAATTTGTTTAAAGTTTACTGATATGTACAGCTTCTTAGACTATGATTTACTTTTATCCGGAGCAATTTTGCATGATGTTGGGAAAATTTATGAGCTTGATTACAGGAGGACTATTGACTATAGTACTGCTGGCCGTCTTTTGGGGCATATTGTTTTAGGTGTACAAATAGTAGAAGAAAAGATAAAGGCCATTCCTGATTTTCCTCAGGAATTGAGAATTGCTCTATTACATTTAATTGTTAGTCATCATGGTGAGGAGGAAGGGAAATCCTTACAGAAACCTAAGTTTTTAGAGGCTGTACTCTTACACTATGCTGATAAACTAGATAGTGAAATGTTCCAGTTTGAATATGTTCATACTAATAAGGAGGAAACTAGACAGAATTTGGTTTTCTTGGAAGACTTCGAAGAAAGCCTTAGTCTGGCTAGGCGGGAAAGGGGAGTTCTCTAATAAAGGGATACTCCCTTTATTTTTTTGTTAATTGCAGTCATCCCTTAATTAAAGTAAAATATAATTAACATAGAAATTTGAGGGGAAAAGATGGAAAAAAGAGACCAAAAAATACTGCAGAGAATTAAAGATTTAACTCTATTAAACAATTTAAATAGTATTCTTCTCACTAAAGATGATTTAGAAGAAATGCTGCAACTTATTTTGAAAAAAATAAGTATATTTTTTCAAGCCAGAGCTGGCTTGCTAATGTTATTAGAAGAAAACCATGATTCTATCAATGTTTCAGTTAATTATAACTTTCCCACTAATTCCTCCCATAATGTCTTGAATAAATATAAAAATCTTTTTCTTAATTTGTACCAGGGAAAATTATCAGGCGAATATGGGATAGTAGAAAAAAATAGCCCTGAACAAGTTAACAAAATGGTATTCCTGCCTTTAGCTCTTAAAAACACTATTTATGGGGTAATAATTCTTTTTTTTAGTAAGGTAAAGTATCTAGAGACGCGGGAAAAACAACTTTTAAAGAAAGTTTCTTGGCAAATAGCTGAAAGGATAAAGAAATCCTATCTATTTTATAACATGGAAAAGAGGTTGGAGAAATTTTCTACTCTTTATCATATCTCCCATAGTATTAGCGGTAAATTAAGTGCAGAAGAAATTTTATTTAAGGCTTTACCCTACTTAGCAGGGATGTTCGAATCCCAAAAGGCTTGGATAATGCTAAGGGAAGGGGATAAATTAATCAGTCATCCTCCTCATATTGGTTTGGATTCAGAAGAGATAACTTTGCTGGAAAAAGTAGCGGGGAAACAATTAGATGTTTCTGAGGCAGTATTAGGTACTGGACAGGTACTTCTATTTAATAATCCTTCTCATAACTATTCTTTATTTACTGATTTAGGGGTTAAGGTGGATAATATTCTTTTGATACCTTTAAAAATGCAAAATGTACCTTTAGGTATTATTTATCTAGGTAATAGCAAAAAGGGGAAATTCAATCTACTGGATTCTCAGTTAGCTACTTCTGTGGGAACTCAGTTAGCCGGAGCCTTAGCCAGTGTTAGATTGCATGAAAAATTAGCTCAAGAAAACATTGAATTAGAAGCAGCTAATCGGCTTAAATCGCAATTTCTAGCTAATATTTCCCATGAATTGAGGACACCAATGAACTCTATTATTGGTTATACCTACTGCCTTTTAGAAGGAATGGATGGAGAAATTAATACTGAACAGAAAAAGGATTTAGAAAAGGTACTTAATAGTGCTGAAAATCTTCTAGGTTTAATCAATGATATTCTAGATCTTTCTAAAATTGAAGCAGGTAAGATGTCTGTAAGGCTAGAAGCCTTTAACCTAAATACATGTATTGATAATGTCATTTCTACTTTAGAAAGATTAGCTAAAGACAAAGGATTACCTATTATTAAGGAAATTCCTTTTGAACTACCTCTGGCTGTAGGTGACCCCTATAGAGTACGTCAGATTTTACTCAATTTATTATCTAATGCTATTAAATTTACTGAAGCTGGATTAATTACTATAAAGTCATCTATTCAAGATGATGATTTAATGATAGCTGTAGAAGATACTGGAATAGGTATTTCTGCTCAAGATTTGCCTTTTATTTTTGATGAATTTAGACAGGTGGATGGCTCTAGTACTCGGAAATATGGTGGAACTGGTTTAGGCTTAGCTATCACCAAAAGATTATTAGAATTACAAAATGGTCAGATTAAGGTAGAAAGTTCGTTGGGGAAAGGGACTAAGTTCACCTTTACCCTCCCAAGGGAAAGGAAGTATTAAAATGGGAAAAAGCAAAGGTTTAATTCTAGTTGTAGAAGATGAGCCTAATAATAGAGAACTAGCAATTAAGATTTTAAATTTCTCAGGTTATACAACTATCTATGCTGTTAACGGACAAGAAGCAGTGGAAGCAGTGGAAAGAAAGAAACCAGATTTAGTCCTAATGGATTTATCCTTACCCATTATGGATGGCTGGGAAGCCACTAGATTAATTAGAGACTTACCACAAGGCAAAAAGCTAACCATTATTGCTGTCACTGCTCATGCTATGGGTGGGGATAGGGAGAGTGCTTTGCAGGCAGGCTGTACTGATTATATAAGCAAGCCTTACTCCCCTAAACAACTGCTAGAAGTAATTGATAGATATTTAATTCAGGCAGGAAGGGATGAGGAGAATGATTCCTAATCAAGGTTTATTCTTAGAACAAAAACAAAAACTTTTACTAACTCCAGAATTAAAGCAGGCTCTAAAAATTTTACAGATGCCTATTCTGGAATTAAGTCAGTATATGGAACAAGAGTTAGAAGAAAATCCCTTTTTAGAGGTAGAAGAAGATAAGAATAATGAGGATGAGGAACCTAAAACAGAGGATATTTGGGATTTAGTTAGCCAAGATTGGGACAATGGAGAATCAAATCTAGGCCAAGGGGAAAAAGAGCCGAAGGTGGAATTATGGCAGAAAGACATTTTTGCCTTACCTTCTTTAAGGGAACATTTACGGGAACAGTTATTTGATTTAGCGAATAGTATAGGAGATTTACTAATTGGACAATTTATTATTGATAGCTTAGATAATAATGGTTATTTTGTAGAAGAGTGGGATAAAATAGTAACAGCTTTTAATGTAGAAAAGAATCAGCTAGAAAAAGTATTATCTCTGGTTCAGACTTTTGAACCTAAAGGGGTGGGTGCCAGAAATCTGCAAGAGTGTCTGCTATTACAGCTGGATAGTCGAGATTTAATGACTCCTTTAGCAGAAGAAATTATTAAAAATTATTTAGATGAAGTTAGTCAAGGGAGAATTCCGGAGATAGCTAAAAAGACTAAGTTTTCTTTAAGTGAAGTTCAGGAAGCTATAGATTTAATTAAGAGCTTAAACCCTAGACCTGGTAATGGTTTTAGACAGACTGAAGATTTGGGCTATATTTTCCCTGATCTAACAATAAGGAAAATTGGTGAAGAGTATCAAATTACTGTTAATGAAAAAAGCTTACCCAGTCTAGTGATTAGTCCATTTTATCGACAAGTCCTAAAAAACCATCAGGGGGAAAAAGAAAAGCTTTTTGTTGAAGAAAAACTGAAAAAAGCCATGGGGCTTTTAAAAAACATAGAGCAAAGAAGGTTAACAATTCTCAAAGTAGCAGAAGCAATTTTTCAGGAGCAGAGGGCTTTTTTGGAGAAGGGTTATGACTATCTCAAACCCTTAACTCAAAAAGAAATAGCTCAAATGGTTGATTTGCATGAATCCACCATTAGTAGAGTGGTCAATAGTAAGTACTGCCAAACCCCTTGGGGAGTTTTTCCTCTTAACTATTTTTTCCCTAATAAAATCAATAATCATTTGGATAGACAGGAAGAGCTTACCTCTGATAAGATTAAAAAAATTATTAAAAAATTAATAGAGGAAGAAGATAAAAATAAACCTCTTAGCGATCAAAAAATTCAAGACTTTTTGGAAAAACAAAAAATTACCTTAGCTAGGAGAACTATAGCCAAATATAGAGAAGAATTAGGCATACCCTCTTCTAGTAAAAGGAAGAGATACTAAGGAAGGAGTTAATTTATGGTTCATTTTACTAAAAGGAGAAATCTCTTTCTTCTTTTAATAACTTTTTTTGTTCTGCAAATGTTCTTCTTTACCCCTTTAGGACAAGCTGGCACAAGAGAGGTTTTGGTTCTTAAACAAGGAATGAAAAATGAAGATGTTTTAGATTTACAAATGAAACTAAGGAAATTAGGTTTAATCTCTACTGAAGCCACTGGCTATTTCGGTTGTCTAACTACCCAAGGGGTTAAAAATTTTCAGACTAGTAAAGGTTTAAAGGCAGATGGCATAGCTGGCCCTACAACCCTAAAGTTTCTTACTAATGGTGGTATGGATGTTAGGGTTAGTAAGCTTGGCACTTTCTCTCACCGTTCTGGTGCCCGGATAGGAAATTTAATACCTTGGTTTAGTGCTGGAGAAAGAATTTTCCCTAGAGGATCTAACGCTTTAGTAACTGATGTGGATACCGGGTTAACCTTTTGGGTAAGAAGGACCCAGGGTTTTAACCATGCTGACTGTGAAACCCTTACTGCTAGAGATACTGCTGTGATGAAGGGAATCTATGGTGGTTCCTGGAGTTGGAACCGCCGGGCTATAGTTGTTAGTGTCAATGGTAGAAGAATAGCTGCCTCCATGGCTGGAATGCCTCATGGAGGAGAATATATTGAAAATAATAATATGCCTGGGCATTTTGATATTCATTTCTATCGTAGCAAAACCCATGGCAGTAACTCTATTAACAGCTGGCATCAAGCTATGGTGAAAAAAGCGGCGGGATATAGATAAAATAATCGTTTTTTAAAACAGGGATATGTCCCTGTTTTTCTTTATCCTCTTTCAAGTATAAATAGCTTTTTTTAAGAGAAAATATTAAAGAAATAAATTTATTTCTAAAGGAGGTCTATTTGTGAGAAGAGATATGCGAGGTTTGCTAAATGAGTTTACCGAGGGGTTAAGAGATTTTGGTAAAGATTGTCCTGAGATGATGCAAGGGTTTATGGATATGCTACACCCCACTTTTCATGAGGGTGCTATTTCTACTAAAGAAAAAGAATTTATTGCTATTGCGTTATCAGTATACAGTGGTAATGAACACTGTGTAGCTTACCATGTGCATAAGGCTTTGGAGGCCGGAGCTAATCGTCAAGAAATCCTAGAAGCTGCTGGTGTGGCTATTGTTTTCGGTGGAGGTCCTGCTTTATCCCATGTTCTTACTTGCGTTAGAGATGCCATTGAAGATTTTAGTAACGCTAATTCCAGAAGATAGCCTTTACTATATTTGGAATAAATGCTATAATTTAATTTAAGTTAGCGGAAGTGGCGGAATTGGCAGACGCGCTAGATTCAGGTTCTAGTAGAAGCAATTCTGTGAGGGTTCAAATCCCTTCTTCCGCACCATGAGTATACTGAGACTTCTAGGGGTATTACCTCTAGAGGTCTTTTTTTTCTTCATATAGATGAACGTTAATGTAGGGAACTTTTAAATCCTTACCAATAAAATCATAAATAGTCAATGAATAGTAGGAACATGCTATAGGAAAAATATCCAAAAAATCTATTTGCTGAAAGGGAGCAATATCATAATGAAGATATTAAGTATACTTCAAAATTTAACTCAGTTAGGTAAGTCTAAAGAAGAGGTATCAAAGGAGATTACATCTATTGAGGCAGGGTACCTATGGAGCACTCTACTAACAAAATATGACATTATAGAGAGGTCACAACTATATCTAACATTGGCAAGAGATCAAGATTTTAAGATAGTTATAGGTAAAGGTTTGGATTTTTTAAAAGATGAAGCTGACTTACTGGAGAGACAGGCTAAGAAATTTGGTATAGCATTACCAGTTAGACCACCTGCTTATACAAGTGTTAACGTTGTTGATGTGGTGGAGGATAGGTATATCTTTCATCAAATACTTATGGGAATGCGAGGAGCCCTTGCAACCCGTATGGCATCTTATATAGAAAGTACAACGACAAATATAAGAGCTATTTTCTTAGATCACTTAGCAAAGGAGATAGAACTCTATGATGGTTTCTTCGAATATGGCAAAATCAAGGGTTGGGTTAGTGCCCCACCAATATATAGGCCTTAGATAAAGACGTAGAGTTATCAACCAATGGAAAGCAGAAAAATGAAAGCACTAGAATTAACTAAAGCTACATTCTACAGAAGCTTTAAACAATATGAAGAGAGTAGGATATAGTATCCCTCCTGGATGAATTTAAAAATTCTCAAGCTTTTTTCCATAAGAAGGATATGGAGGATTTAAAAGGAATATATTATTATATATTTTTATAGATAAAGGGGGAGAAAAATGAAAAAAATTTTTTCTAACAAGCGGATATGGGGAATAATGTTATTTTTGTTTCTATTGTTAGCTTTAACCCCATCAACTTTTGCTAAATCAAATAGTACAGCAACAGTTGATGATAAGCCAAGGTATGACGGAATGTATATAGCACATGATCGATATGATAGTTTAGTGGTTTTACGGTTTTATGAAAATGGGACAGTGATACGCATACAACGCTTAAGCCAAAACAGCGGAAAGTATTCAACCTTTAAACAGCTTGTTAAAGTTATCTCAAAATGGTTTAACATTGATAGTACTAATAGTAACATTGAAAAAGGTAAATATTCTATGAATGATAATTATATACAAATACAATGGCCAAATAATAGTGATAACAAGGGAGACATAGAAAATGACTATCTTACTATATATGGTGGAACAAAGGGTGAATATCCTTTACAACAAAAGTTAGGCTATACTTTTGTCCCGCTAGATAGCTAACTCTATTATAGACATATACAAAAACTAATGCGCATTATAAAATAAATAGTAAAGAACAAAAGAAAAACCTCCTATTACCTGGGAGGCTCTTTGTTCTTTGGTGAACTACCATCAAACAGTTCGCTATTTCTTGATATAACCTGGTATAAACCCTATTATTTGATCTACAAAAAGAAAAAGTTCAGGAGAATTAACTGATGAGTTAATATTTCCGTTAGGGAAAATTTGGACATCATGCAGAGTTATAAAGTTCGCACTATCTTTTAAATGAGGGCTATATCCTTCTGCTTCAAATTGGTCTAACATACTGTTAACACCATTTACAAGATTACTTTTACTATTTGTTTCTTGCAGACTTGTTAAGGTACCTTGAATTATACCTAAACCAGTTAATAGTGTTACTTGCTCGCCTTGCATCATTACTTCTAAAGTATTGAATAATTGTTCTCTGATCGAAAGATCCAATATGGTTGCTTCTTGCATTTTTCCAACTCCTATCTTAAATTGAATAATATGGAAATATTTCGTCAAGAACAATAGAAACCCTTCTTTAATATTGAATTTGCAGCCTGAATTTTGGATCATATTTAGATATGCCTTAACATACCTGGGATAAGATGACTATATCAAGGTTGATTTATCATAAACAAGCTGTTTATCCATCTCTTAAGGAGATGGCAGAGGAACTAGAAAAGCAAGGCTATCCTGAGTAACTAGGAAGCCTTGCTTTATTAGTTTTGTCTATTTTCTCTAATTATTAACCACAGTCTTCACAAGAACCCGTGCATTTTCCACTCTTCTTAGAGGAACAATCAGGGATTTCCCTGTTTTGGGCTGTAGCTTGTAGCATAGTGGATACCTGCTGGAATAAATCAAAAAATTGTTTTTGCACAGCTAAAAAACGTCCTGTCTCCGGATAAAAAGCGACTGCCTTAGAAATTCTTTCTAGATTATACTTTTCTTCCATTGTAAGGGAGCGGTTTTCTTTTTCAGCTTGGCTAGCCTTATTCATTAGTTCAAGATATCTTTCTAAACGATCTTTATCCTCAGGATTATTTAATACTTTTTCTTTAGCCTCCTGGTAATTCTTAAATTCGGGAGATTCTTTGATAGCTATACATAGCTCTCGAGCCTTTTCTAATACGGACAAAACTTTCACCTCACCTTTACTTATCTCTACCTTTATGTTTTTCTTTTTTCTCTGTACAAATTCCTCTTTCTCGGGAAAAAAATATTGTTAACTGGGTATAGATTATAAGTTGACAATAAAGAAGAATGCTTATAAAATATTAACATAATTAATTTAGGGGAGGTAATAATTTGTCAACTCGAAATATGATTTTAGTTGCTTTGTTTGCTGCTTTGACGGCCATAGGTGCTTTTATCAAAATTCCTGTTCCTTATATTCCTTTTACTTTACAAAATTTCTTTGTCCTATTAGCTGGGGCTATATTGGGCAGCAGGTTAGGGGCTTTAAGCCAGATAGTATATGTAGCTGCTGGACTTTTAGGAGCTCCTATTTTTACTCAGGGGGGCGGCCCAAGCTATATTTTACAACCAACTTTTGGTTATTTAGTTGGTTTTATTTGCTGCGCTTATATAGTTGGAAAACTTACAGAAGGTAAGAAGGATAAAGGATTTAAAACTTATCTTTTAGCCATGTATTTAGGTATGGCGGTAGTTTATCTTCTTGGGGTAACCCATCTTTATTTAGTAACCCATTTCTTAGTTAATCATTCTTTTACTATCAATCAAGCTCTTTGGTTTGGCTTAGTAGTTATTCTGCCTAAAGACATAATTTTAACAGCTTTTATTGCTTTATTAGCAGACAAGATAGTCAGGCGGATTCCTTGGGAGAGGACTGGTATATAATGTTTAAAGACTTAGAGAAACAGATTTTAGGAGGAACTTCCTTAGGTTTTCAGCAAGGGGAAGAACTGCTGGATTTAGATGAATCTAGATGCCTAGAGCTATTTTCTTTAGCCAATCGGGTTCGGAAATATTTTCAAGGAGATCGGGTGGATCTTTGTGCAATTATTAATGGTAAATCGGGAAAATGCTCTGAGAATTGTTCCTTTTGTGCTCAGTCTGTTCACCATTCTGTAAAAATTGCAACTTATGAGTTGTTAGACAAAGAAAGCATTTTAGCTAGGGCTAGGTTGATGGAGAGGGAAGGTGCCCATCGTTTTGCCGTTGTAACTAGCGGCAGGGGAATAGCAGAGGGTAAAGAGCTAGATAAATTAGTGGATATTTTTGCAGCTTTAGCTAGAGAAACAAACCTAGGAGTTTGCGCTTCTTTGGGAATTCTAAGCCTACCAGTTGCCCAAAGATTAAAGGAAGCTGGTTTACAGCGCTACCATCACAATGTGGAAACTGCTGCTAGTTTTTTCCCTAATATTTGTTCTACTCATAGTTATCAAGAGCGAATTGCCACTATTAAAGCTGCACAAGAAGCCGGGATGACTGTCTGCAGTGGTGGAATTTTTGGTTTGGGTGAAAGTAAAAAGCAAAGAGTTGAGATGGCTTTTGAGATTAAGAATCTAGGGGTAGATTCTATTCCTATTAATATTCTTAATCCTATTATTGGAACACCTTTAGGTGATAGAAATCCCCTTGATTTATGGGATGTTCTTAAGACCGTGGCTGTTTTTAGACTGATTATGCCCAGAACTAATTTGCGCTTTTGTGGTGGTCGGGAGTTTAGTCTACGAGATTTACAGGCCTTAGGTATGTTGGCTGGAGCCAATGGTTTAATGGTTGGTAATTACCTGACTACTAATGGGCGTGATGTTAAGGATGATTTAAAAATGCTGACAGACTTAGGTTTTGTTTATTAATATCCATTAACTTAAAAGTACTAAGAGAGGAAAAAGAGTCTTGTTGAAGGGCTCTTTTTTTCTGTAAATTAATATCAAAATTGATATTTTCTAACTATTTAAAATATTTTTAAAATATTATTACA
>Ga0079098_1009451_pt1 | contig 12063 bp, 12 predicted proteins | sample ADurb_H2B_01_Slu_FD_74559 | JGI IMG/M metagenome (GOLD analysis project Ga0079098, IMG submission 74559) | Active sludge microbial communities from Illinois, USA, of municipal wastewater-treating anaerobic digesters - ADurb_H2B_01_SludgeMetaT... | ecosystem: Engineered > Bioreactor > Anaerobic >...
TGCTCCGCCTCTTTTTTACTTTTCCCCTGCCCTTGTCCTAGGACCCTATCATTTAGCATTACTTGAATAGAAAAAATTTTGCAGTGGTCTGGCCCTTCCTCCTTAACCACCTGATAGGTTGGACAACATTTAAACTCTTTCTGAGCTAATTCCTGTAAGACACTTTTATAATCCCGAAATAGTTCATGCCGTTCCGCTAATTCAATTTTAGCTGTTAGTTGATTAACAATAAACTTTTTTGCTGCCTCTAACCCCTGGTCCAAAAAAATAACTCCAATTAAAGCCTCATAAGCATCTGCTAACAGAGAAGCCCTTTCTCTGCCGCCCCCGGCTCCTTCGCCTCTACTTAAGAGTAGATATTGCCCTAAACCCAGTTGAGCCGCTTTTTCTGCTAAAGTAGGGCGGCTAACTACTGCTGCCCTAATTCTGTTCAATTCCCCTTCAGGAGCCTGAGTATAGCGCTTATAAATATATTCTGTTACTGCTAAACCTAAGACACTATCGCCTAAAAACTCCAAACGTTCATTAGAAATGAGTTTTAGATCCTTTCTTTCATTAGCATAAGACTCATGAATAAAAGCTTGATTTAGTAACTGTAAATCATTAAATACTAAATCTAACTGCTTTTCTAGATCATGCAAAACTCCCTTTCTTCTTTCATCTAGCATTCCTTTTCTCACCTAACTTAAACTTTATATTTTTTTACTAAGATTGTAGCATTATGCCCACCAAATCCTAAAGAATTAGAAATGGCAGCTTGGACCTCAATGGCTTTAGCTTCATTAGGTGTATAGTTCAGGTCACAATCAGGGTCTGGATTTTCATAATTGATGGTTGGCGGAATAATATTATCCTGCACTGCCAAGGTGATAGCAGCAAATTCTACTGCACCAGCTGCTCCTAATAAATGACCGGTCATGGACTTAGTAGAGCTGACATTAGTTTTATAAGCATAGTCACCAAAAACACTCTTAATGGCAATAGTCTCAAACTTATCATTCATGTTGGTAGAAGTGCCATGGGCATTAATATAATCAATATCTGCTACTTCTAATCCAGCATCAGCAATAGCCATTTTCATACTTCTAGCAGCTCCTAGTCCACCCGGATCTGGAGCGGTAATATGGTAAGCATCCCCAGTCAATCCATATCCAACTACTTCGGCATAGATATGAGCACCCCGGGCTAAGGCATGATCCAGGGTCTCTAAAATAACCATACAAGCCCCCTCACCCATGACAAAACCATCTCTTTCTAAATCAAAGGGACGGCTAGCCCTCTCCGGTTCATCATTTCTAGTGGACAAAGCCTTTAAAGCACAGAATCCAGCTACCCCTAGAGGAGTAATGGCAGCTTCTGTTCCCCCACTAATCACTACCTTAGCATCCCCTCTTTGTAAAAGTTTAAAAGCATCACCAATAGCATGGGTAGAAGAGGCACATGCTGTAACAATAGTGCTATTAGGGCCTTTAGCTCCGGTAGCTATGGAGATTTGTCCTCCAGCCATATTAATAATCATCATAGGAATTAAGAAAGGACTAACCCGATTAGGTCCTTTTTCTAGAAGAACTTTATGCTGTTCCTCTAAAGTCTCAATTCCGCCAATACCGGAAGCCACAATAACCCCCACATCTTCAGCATTTTCTTCAGTGATATCCAAGCCAGCATCTTGTAAAGCCATTTTCGCTGCTGCTACTCCGTATTGAGTAAACTTATCCATTCTTTTAGCTTCTTTTTTCTCTATGTAATCTTGAGGATTAAAGTCCTTTAATTCTGCAGCAATTTGGGCACTATAACCAGTTGCATCAAAACGAGTTATTTTTCCTATGCCAGATTTGCCACTTTTTAAGGAATCCCAAAAAGCCTCTTTGCCTATTCCTACAGGAGTAACTAGTCCTAGTCCTGTTACTACTACTCTATTTTTCACTAAATTTTCACCTCATTGTTTAGATATTCCTCTGCTTCTGTTACTAAATTGGTAATAATCTGTTTAACAGGTAAAATATCTTTTATTTCGCCTACTCTTTCGCCAGAAAAAACTAAACCATCTTCCATATTGCCCATATGTCCTTCGTGTAAAGCCTTCATAATGCAAAAATTTCTTTTACATTTTTTTAAACATTGAAAACATTCTTTTGGTTTTAAATCTTCTCCATTAGCTAGTTTTTCCCAAAATCTATTTTTTATCGCCCGACCTGGCATACCCACCGGGCTCTGAATTATCACTACATCTTCAGGCTTAGCCTTAATATAAGCCTCCTTAAACTCCTGAGCTACAGTACATTCCTCGCTCAAAACAAAGCGGGTAGCCATTTGCACTCCATTAGCTCCCATTTTTAACACTTTAGCTATATCTTTTCCTGTCAAAATTCCACCGGCAGCAATAACCGGTATCTGTACAGCCTTTCTTACTTCAGCCACAATATCTAAAGTTGATCTATCAGTACCTAAATGTCCTCCAGCCTCTTTACCTTCTACTACTACTGCAGCAGCCCCCAGCTTTTCTGCTATTTTAGCTAGCTTATCACTGGATACTATAGAAACAATAGGGGTATTAGATTTTTGTCCAATAGGAAAAATATCTCGAGAGAAACCTGCCCCTGTAACAATTAAGTCGATACCTTCTTGAATCGCTACCTCCACTAACTCAACAAAACGCTTGACAGCAAACATAATATTGATGCCAATAATACCTTTAGTTAACTCTCTTGCTTTTCTAATTTCGTCTTTTAGTTCTTGATCAGTTAAACCGGATGCAGCAATCAGTCCGATTCCTCCTTCTTCTGCTACAGCCGCAGCTAAAGGAGCAGTAGAAACTTTAACGGCCATGCCGCCTTGCATAATAGGAATCCTAGCTACCAAATTACCTATTTTCAATGGTGGTAAACTCAACTTTACTCCTCCATTCCCCTTTATGTTAAGTTTGGCGATAGCCCCGTAATAAGTAACGGGGCTATCCCTTTGTCTTACTGATTATTTTTAATATAGTCAACTACTTGACCTACTGTTTTTATCTTCTCTGCATCTTCATCAGGAATTTCTAAATCAAATTCCTCTTCTAGAGCCATAATTAATTCTACGATGTCAAGAGAGTCGGCGCCTAAATCATCAATGAAAGCAGCCTCTAAGGTTACTTCAGCAGCATCACAACCTAATTGTTCTACTACGATTCCTTTTACTTTTTCTACGATATCCATTTTCTCACCTCCTTCCATAGAATTACATCTTTATCAATTCTACATTACCATACCACCATTTACACTGATAACTTGACCGGTAATGTAATCAGCTTTAGGGGAAGCTAAAAAAACCACCGCATGGGCAACTTCTTCTGGATTACCTAAGCGAGCAAGAGGAACTTGTTTCAGAATATTCTCTTTTACTTCCTCAGGTAGAACATCAGTCATTTTTGTGGCAATGAAACCTGGTGCTACTGCATTAGAAGTAATATTACGAGGAGCTAATTCTCTAGCTACAGTTTTAGTAAAACCTATTACTCCGGCTTTAGCAGCAGCATAGTTAGCTTGCCCAGCATTACCCATTTGTCCACTAACAGAAGCAATATTGATAATTTTACCACTTCTTTGTTTCATCATGGGCTTAGCTACCGCTTTAGTACATAAGAAAATTCCTTTTAAATTAGTTTCCAGTACTGCATCCCAATCTTCTTCTTTCATTCTCATTAGTAGGTTATCTCTAGTTATGCCCGCATTGTTGACTAAAATATCTATTTTACCAAAATGGTCCAGAACACTTTTTACCATTCCCTCTACTTCGGCACTACTGGCTACACTAGCTTGCACAATAATAGCTTTTCTACCTAGACTTTCAACTTCTTTTTTTACCTTTTCAGCGGCCTCAACATTACCGCTAAAGTTTACCGCAATATCCGCCCCCTGGGCTGCTAAAGCCAAAGCAACAGCTCTACCTATTCCTCCAGAAGCACCAGTAACTAGGGCTACTTTATTTTCTAAATCCATTCTATTGACCTCCCTCTAGACAACCCATTGTCTTTTCTAAAGAATCCAAGTCCTCTACATGAAGAATTTGAACATTCTTACTGATTTTTTTAATTAATCCGCTAAGAACTTTTCCTGGGCCTACTTCGATAAAAGTGTCTACTCCTTGGGCAGTCATATTCTTGATGCTCTCTTCCCACTGTACAGAACTGCACACTTGTTGGACTAAAGCTTCCTTAATTTTTTCTGCTTCCCTTAGATAAGTACCGCTGACATTGGTAACCACAGGAATCTCAGGTTCAGAAAAATTAATGTTCTCTAGTTCCAGGGCTAATTTCTCACTAACTGGCTGCATTAAACTAGAATGGAAAGGACCGCTAACAGCCAATCTTACTGCTCTTTTAGCACCCTTTTCCTTAGCTATTTTCAAGGCCTCATCCAAAGCTTCATTCTCTCCAGCAATAACTATTTGCCCTGGGCAATTATAGTTAACCGGCTCTACTATTCCTATCTTACCAGCCTCAGCACAAGCCTCTCTAGTTTTCTGGCCATCCAATCCTAGAATAGCAGCCATACCACCCACGCCTTTGGAAGCAGCTTCCTGCATCAGTTGACCTCTCTTCCGTACTAACCTTAAAGCAGTAGAGAAATCCAATGCTCCGGCTGCTACTAAGGCAGAATATTCACCCAAGCTGTGCCCAGCTGTCACTTCGGCTTGAATTCCTCTATCTTTTAGCAAGTTATAGCAGGCTATACTCACCGTTAAAATGGCTGGCTGTGTATTGGCGGTTTGTTGCAATTCCTCTTCTGGTCCATGGAAACAAAGATTAGTTAAATCAAAGCCTAGAGTTTGATTAGCCAAATTAAAACTTTCTTTAATTTGAGGAAATTTTTCTGCTAAACTTTTCCCCATTCCTACATACTGAGAACCTTGCCCTGGGAAAACAAAAGCAATTCTAGCCATTTGCTCCCTCCTTTCTCTTAGCTTTATGTTATTAGCGATTAGATAACCCTTGTAAGCGCTCTAGATCTTTTTCAACAGAATTCATAATATTTTCAATAATTTCCTTAGCAGGTTTAATGTCCTTGACCATGCCCGCAATTTGGCCCAACATAACAGAGCCAAATTCGGCATCTCCTTCTACCACTGCTACTCTTAATCTGCCTACCCCCATCTTATCTAATTCCTCTAAGGAAGCACCTTTTCTTTCCATTTCCTCATACTGACGGGATAGCTTATTTTTTAATACCCGCACCGGATGTCCTGTAGTCAAGCCAGTGGCTAAAGTATCTCGGTCCCCTGCCTTAATCACCGCTTTTTTATAGTTTTCATGGGCAGTACACTCGCTAGCACAAATAAAAACTGTTCCCATTTGTACACCCCGGGCGCCTAAAGCTAAAGCTGCTAAAAATCCTCTACTATCAGCAATTCCTCCAGCGGCAATTACTGGAATTTTTACTGCATCTACCACTTGAGGCACTAAAGCCATAGTAGTAATTTCCCCAATATGTCCGCCGGATTCAGTTCCTTCAGCAATAATAGCATCCACCCCTAAACGTTCTAACCGTTTAGCTAAAGCCACCGAAGCTACTACTGGGATAACCTTAGTTCCAATTTCCTTTAGTCTAGGAATATATTTGCCAGGATTTCCAGCTCCTGTAGTAATAACGGGAACTTTCTCCTCAATGACTACTTCCATTACCTCCTCTAAGAAAGGAGACATAAACATTACGTTAACCCCAAAAGGTTTTTGGGTTAATTCCTTGGCCTTTTGAATTTCTTTTCTTACTAAGTCAGCTGGCATATTTCCCGCGCCAATAATCCCTAATCCACCCGCTTCAGAGACAGCTGCTGCTAATTCAGCAGTAGCAACCCAAGCCATTCCTCCTTGGATAATTGGATATCTTATTCCCAATAAGTCGCAAATCTCTGTTTTAAACATTAGTTCTTCCTCCTTTTCTTCTCCCAACGCACAATACTAGCTGCCCATGTTAATCCCGCTCCAAAACCTACTAAGGCTATTAAATCTCCATTTTTAATTTTACCTAATTTTACAGCCTCATCCAAAGCTAAAGGTACAGAGGCCGCCGATGTATTACCATATTTATCCACATTAACATATACTTTTTCCATAGGCAAGTCTAACCTTTTAGCTGCAGCTTGGATAATTCTAATATTAGCTTGGTGAGGTACAAGATAGTCTAAATCTTTAGTAGATAATCCTGCCTTCTCTAGGGCATCTACCACTGCCCCCCCCATAATTTTCACCGCAAAGCGAAAGACCTCATTACCGTTCATCTGAATAAAACCACCGTGTTCCAATTTAAGTAGATTTCCTCCTGAGCCATCGGCCTGCAAATGACTAGCTATTAAACCAGTCTCCTGCTCCTGGGCAGGTTCCAGGACTACCGCCCCTGCTCCATCACCGAACAATACACAGGTGTTGCGATCCTTCCAATCAGTAAATTTAGATAAAGTTTCAGCACCAATTACCAAAACTTTTTCATAGGTTCCAGCAGCAATAAATTGTTTTCCTACTTCTAAAGCATAGATGAAGCCAGCGCAAGCGGCTCCTAAGTCAAAAGCTCCTGCTTTTTTAGCGCCTAATTTTTCCTGCACACCACAAGCCACAGAAGGAAAAAGATTTTGTGGAGTAACTGTAGCTACAATAATTAAGTCTAGTTCTTCTGCTGCTACCTCAGCATCATCTAAAGCCCGCTTAGCTGCTTCCCAGGCCAAATCCACTGCGGTTATATCCTCACCGCAAATATGTCTTTGAGAAATTCCAGTCCTAGAAACAATCCATTCATCATTAGTATCAATAATTTTCTCTAAATCGCTATTGGTTAAGACTTTTTCTGGTACATAGGACCCAGTTCCACTAATACTTACACCTTTAATCATTAGTTCTCTTCCACTCCCAACATAACTACCCCTTGGGAAATATTATCCACCACTTGGCCCTCTACCACTTCTTTAGCTACTCTTATAGCATTCTTAATGGCTTTCTCCTTGGAACTGCCGTGACTAATAATAGAAACCCCATTAACCCCCAGGAGAGGGGCTCCACCATATTCACTATAATCCATTTTCTTTTTTAGAGCCCGGAAAGCCGGAGCTAAAAGCATAGTTCCTATTGGAGCAAAAAAACTTTTCTTAATTTCCGCTTTTAGCAAATGAAATATACTACTAGACAAACCTTCTCCAAACTTAAGAACTACATTGCCCACAAAACCATCGCAAACAACTACATCAACTTCTCCTTTAGTAATGTCTCGACCCTCTACATTACCAATAAAATTTAAGCCAGAGTTTTTTAGTAAGTCATAGGTAACTAAGGAAAGTTCATTACCTTTTGTTTCTTCTTCACCAATATTTAAAAGTCCTACTTTAGGCTTTCTAATTCCCCAAATTTTTTCTACGTAAATACTGCCCATTAAGGCAAAATGTAGTAGATGTTTAGGTTTACAATCCACATTGGCTCCTACATCCAAAAGAAGACATTTTTCTTTTTCTGCAGGCAAAACAGTAGCAATAGCAGGTCTTTCTATACCAGAAATAGAGCGCAGACGGAGTTTAGCCGCTGCCATAGCCGCCCCTGTGTTTCCTGCTGAAACTACCGCCTGAGCCTCTCCTTTTTTGACTAGCTCGGTAGCTACCATAATGGAGGAATTAGGTTTTTTCCTTACTGCCGCCGCTGGGTGTTCTCCCATCTCTATAACCTGGGGAGCAGGAACTATAGAAATGGAAAGCCCCTGCAAATTATATTTATGTAATTCCTTCTCTAAGCTCTCTGGGTCCCCCACTAAAGCTATTTCTACTTTTAACTCTGAAGCAGCACTAACAGCTCCTTTAACAATTTCCTGAGGAGCATGATCGCCCCCCATAGCATCTACTGCTATCCGCATTAGTTCTAGCCTCCATTTTCATCTTTTTGCCTATCAACAGCAACTATTACAAATTTTCCTGAAAAAACTTCTTCATTTTCAACTCTAGTGGAAACCCTAATAGTATATCTATTACTATTTTGACCAATTACCCGAGCTTTAGCTATTAACCTTTCTCCTAAGTAAACAGGTCGACGGTAACGAATTCTAGCGGCCCCGGTTAAAGCAACATCAGCATTGACAATGGCCACGGCTAAGGAGTTAGCTTGAGCAAAAATGTAATGTCCTCTAACAATCTTAGTGCGGTGAAAAACCATTTCCGGAGTAACTTCTAGAATAGAAAGGCCCTCCACATTTAAATCTACATCTATTAATTCTCCAATAATTTCTTCGTATCTTATTGATTTTATTTGAGTATAAGAATCCTCTGCTACCTTTTTGACCCTCTTTCTAACTTCAGGAATACCTAGTTCTCTTCTATCTAGACGGACAGTAGGAATACTTACCCTCAACATATCAGCTAATTCTTCATCAGTTAGAAAGGGATCTTGAGAAATCTTCTCTTTTAAGATTCTTTGCCGTTCCTCTTTAGGTGGGCGATTAGCCAATCATCTTACCCCTTTCCCTCTGATATATTACCATGTATTATTACCTAGTAATAATTATATTATAACAGTACTAAATATGCAAGAAAAAAAGAAAACGGCTAACCAGAAGAAAAATACAGGTTTTTTCCTCATCATGTTAACCGTCTTTTGACTAAGCTATACTCGCCTTAGGGAAAGTTCTAATTCATTTCTGCCAGAATATTCTGCAGTTTTTCCGGGCCAAACCGTTCTAGCCAAACTGAAAATCTTTCTCCCTCTTGGGCATTTTGGGAATAAACTTCCAAGGCCTTTTTGAAAACAGCAATAGCCTCTTCTCGAGAGTAAACCTCCATAATAAACTCCGGCGGTTTTGGTAAGCGGCCTAATCTCCCACCAAAACTAAATTCGTAGAAATATTGACTGTGTTGAGTAGCACCAGAAGGACAAACTTTCCGGCAGTAGCCGCAGCTACTGCAGCGGTTGTAATCTCGGTGAATAACCCCCTCAGCGTCTCTCTGGATGGCTACGCAGTAACAAGCTTCTACACAATTTAAACATCCTACACAGTAGTGGGAATCAGTATATACTTGCTCACAGCCATGAATACCAATATCATTAATCTGGGGCCGAGCACAACGGTTAGGACAACCAGATAAAGCTACTCTAACATCTCCAGGTAAAGCCCCTACTTCCTGATAATCTTCAGCAATATCTCTGAGAACTTCTGCTAATTCTTTGACGTTAGCTAATCCCTTAGGACAAACTGGCCGTCCAATACAAACATTAAAGTTCAGTAGGGAACGGCTTTTACAAGCCTTATCCGTAGCCCGGGCAGGTTTTAAATTAACCTCCCCTAAAATCTTATCCACTACTGTCTTTACTTCTTCCTTTTCCATATCCACCCCAGGAAGGTAGATACCCTCTCTGGTAGTAGTGTAAACCTTGTTTTCACCGTATTTACGGGCAACCTCACTTATTTTTCTAATCTGTTCTGTAGTCCATTCTACCCGACCAGGGTGTTTCAAAAATAAACTCATTTATTCTACCCCCTTTAACCGGGGAAAAACATCTTCCCTCTGATAAATATCCATAGGTGTTAGTTTCTTTTGATGATAATCTCTGAAGGTTAGGACAGAAGCGGGAATAGGATCTTCTAGGGATAATTTAGGCAGCCAGCTTAGAGTTCCATATTTTTTCTCTGCCCAGGCAGCTAAATCTTGCAAAAAGGCTGCTATTCCCTCTACACTAAAAATAAAAGGATCGCCGGTTTTGCCATATCTCACCCTAATCCAATAGCTAAGACGGTGAATATTGCCTAACTCACAGTGGTCTTTAAAGAATTCTGCCACTTTAACGATAAAATCTATAACTTCTTCTTCATTAGCCATATCCGCTACCTTGACTCCAGGTTGCGGAAAACGTCCCATATTCCCACCTAAAAATACTCTGTAGATTAGAGGATTTTTCTCATTCTCTGGTAAAACTTTTTCCACCGTTTCACCCTCTTTTTCCCCTGCCCTTAAAATCCCCACAGTGATATCGTACATCCTCATATGTCCGCAGCCTTCTAGACAGCCTGAAATACCTACTTTGATTTTTCCTTTTAACCTAGGGAGATTAAAGCCTACCTGGTTGAGTTTCTTATAAAGATTATGGCCTAAACCTTTAGCATCAGCCCGAGCTTTAGAACAGGAAGCCCCTACACAACTAACAATATTTCTAAATAGAGGGCCGAAGTTACCTAAATATAAACCAACATCCTTTAAATCTTGGAAAAAATCAGTTTTCTCTTCTTCACTCTTAAACTTTAGGTGATGCAATTCAATATCTTGTCTTAGAGTGATATCTAGATAACCAGCTTCGTAATGCTCATGTTCTACTATCTTATCTGCCCATTTGCAAATAACATCTAACTGTTCTGGAGTAAAATATCCTCCACCGTTACCTCTAAGTCTTAGCATATACTCTGGGTCTTTGTTATTGTTATGCCATAATTCTCTAATTCCATAACCAATTTCATCGTTACCCTGAGGTTTAGGAGCATAAACTGTTTTTAAATCTCTAAATAAGAGAGCTTTTTCCGGACAAACAGCCACACAGGCTGGCTCCTGGCCTGCCCTTAGTCTATCTAGACACATATCGCATTTAACCATTTTCCCATTAGCTTGAAAATTTGGTACCCCAAAAGCACAAGCTCTACCACAAAGACTGCAGCCAATGCATTTATCCTCATTAACTGGTCCTAAAATAGCCCCTTCACTACTCCGGCTGATAGCCCTTACCTGGCAGGCCTTAGCACATTTAGGATCCTCACAGTGTCGGCAGGTTAAAGCATAATTATTCTCTTCCCCTTCTATTACCTGCAGAAAAGGTTGGGTTGGTGTTTTTTCCTCATTCTTAATCATTTCCTTAATAGCCGCATAGGCCTTAGTTTGTTCCTCTGTGGGTTCCTGCCCCAAAAGGGCTTTTACTTTTTCTTTATCTCCCGCATTTACCGCTACCTCTTTAGGGGGCTGCCAGTCAGGGTTCTTAGTAAAAACACAGGCTGCTTCACAATCATGACAAGCTGTACAAAGTTTAGGGCGACACCAGAGATGAGTCCTCATAATCTATCCCTCCTAACCATTTAGTTTTTCTAAAAGTTCCCGTAAATCTATTTCATGTTTTTGGGAAGCGTCCAGTAAAGTTTTTTTAACTATGTTCGGGCACTTTTTACAATTAGTCCCGTAACTTGATAGAATTTCTACTGCTTTAGGATTTCTGGCTATTACCTCGGCAATGGTCATTTTCTCTGTGATTCTTTCCATTAGCCTTTCCTCCTTATCTAAGGTTATTGTAGCCTATTATAAAGGAAAGCCATTCTATAAACTATGACTTAAATCACATCTGAGCCCAATCCATTAGTTCATCTTTATTAGAGATAATAATCTTTTGTTTTTCCAAAATAATTATCTCATCCTTGCTTAGCTTAGAAAGAATTCTAGTCACCGTCTCCCGAGATGTTCCTACCATACTAGCTAGCTCCTGCCGGCTTAAAGGAAGCTCGATTTCTATTCCTCTCTCTGTTTCTTGCCCATGTTCTTCTGCTAAATGGAGGATCATTCCTATGGTTCGTCTTAGAGTATCCTGTAAAGCTAAATTTCTCACCTTGATTTGAGACTGGCGTAAACGGTAACTCATTACTTTTAAAAGTTTCAAAGCAACCTCAGGGTTCTTCCGAAGAAAGCTTTCCATATCATTATTACGGATCATAGCTACCTGGCAGTCAGTAACTGCTTGGGCTGTAGCAGGAAAAGGTCCACCATCAAACAAAACTACCTCCCCAAAGATATCTCCTGCCCCTAGCAAATGTAAAATTTGCTCACCACCATCTTCAGAATGCTTAATTACTTTTAAACGACCAGTTTTGACAAAGTAAACGGCATCCCCTGGATCTCCTTCAAAAAAGATGACACTATTTTTTTTATATTTCCGTTCAATAACTATTTTGGCTAAATCCTTCAGTTCCTCATCATTTAGGTTGCCAAACAACCCTCCCTGCCGCAAATAAGACCAATTATCTATCTCCATTCTTATCCCCCCTAAACAATCAAGTGTGACAAAAGTCACACTTTTTTGTGAGCCAAAAC
>Ga0079098_1027109_pt1 | contig 12040 bp, 11 predicted proteins | sample ADurb_H2B_01_Slu_FD_74559 | JGI IMG/M metagenome (GOLD analysis project Ga0079098, IMG submission 74559) | Active sludge microbial communities from Illinois, USA, of municipal wastewater-treating anaerobic digesters - ADurb_H2B_01_SludgeMetaT... | ecosystem: Engineered > Bioreactor > Anaerobic >...
ATCGAGCTTCAACCGTTCGACTTGCATGTGTTAGGCACGCCGCCAGCGTTCGTCCTGAGCCAAGATCAAACTCTCCAAGAAATATTTATCTTGGGAGCGTCTAAGCTCTCAATTAACCTTTATAAATGATCTCTCTCGAGATCCGCACATTTCTTTTCTTACTGTTTAGTTTTCAAAGACCAGCTTAGATATCTTATCACATTTACTACTACGTTGTCAACAAGTTTATTTCTACCATTTTTGCTGTGTTTTTCTGCCGCTCATCGGCGACTTTCATAATATATCACAATCTATAATCCCGTGCAATCACTATTAAACTGGTTGTCCATTAATTAAGTCCGCTATTCTTTAACAATGTTTCTTTTTCTCCGGATTTAACTAACTTTTAACTTCTTAGCTATGGCTGCTTTGATAGCTAAATAACTTACCTCATCTGGCAACGATTCTTTAATTGGTTTCAACTTCTCAACACCTAATTCGTCGATTTTTTCTAAGATTAGGTCTTCATATTGGGTAGGAATAAAGTCACTCCAATCTAATTCATACCCTTCTGCCCCACATCGTATAAGATGTTCATAAACAGTAGTAAGACTTATTTTTCTTTTAGCTGCTATATCCTCAAATTTTAAATTTGCTCTATACATTTCATAGGTTATAAGGTAACTAGGAACTTGATCTTTTTTGGGTAATTTCTTAGGTAAGGTAATCTCTTTTTTGACAATCTGCTGGGAACCCTCTTGCCCTTGTAATAAATAATCTTTGATAACCTTTAGAAATTCGCCGCCATACTTTTCTAGTTTAGCCTCCCCTACCCCCTTAACCGCCAAAAAGGATTGAGGGTCCTGAGGGCAGCACTGACTCATCTCCCTTAAGGTGCTGTCAGCAAAGATAAGATAAGGCGGAATTTTCTCCTTATTAGCTAGAGTTTTTCTCAAGCCATGGAGTATTACAAAAAGAGAATCAGCAAACAGTGCTTTCTCTTTTCTTTTTATTACCTTGTGCCAAACTTTAGCTTGGCTTTTTAATACAGGAATGGCCTTTTTTTCTAGCTTAGCTATAGGATATTCTCCCCCGCTAAGGCTAATATATTCCTCAGCTACTAAAAAATTAATTAAATCTTTAATTTCCTTTAATGTCCGATCCTCTAATATTGCATAGGTAGATAGCTTATGAAATTCTAATTGAAGTACCTTCTTATTTTGGGAACCCTTTAAGACATCAGCTAAAAGAGAAATTCCATATCTTTCTTTCATTCTTAGAATACAAGAAAAAATTTTCTGAGCTTCTATAGTTAAATCAATAACTTCACTCTCTTCATTACAGTTACTACAATTACTACATTCTTCCGGAATCCTAGCCTCGCCAAAGTATTCTAAGATGTATTTTCTCAAACACTTAGATGTATGGCAATAATCTATCATTTTTTGCAGCTTAGTATACTCATTCATCTTTCTTTCTGGCGAATAAATAGTTTGCTCTAATAAGTATTTTTGCAAAAGAACATCCTGGGCAGAGAAAAGTAAAATGCACTCGCTAGGTTCACTATCCCTACCAGCCCGACCAGCCTCTTGATAGTAAGCCTCCATATTTTTAGGTAGATTATAATGAATCACATAGCGAACATTAGATTTATTAATACCCATACCAAAAGCATTAGTAGCTACCATAATATTCAAATCATCATACAAAAACTTCTCTTGATTTTCACTTCTTTCATTTTCACTTAGTCCAGCATGATATTTTCCTACTGCATAACCTTCCTTTTTAAGAAGAGCAAAAATTTTCTCAACTTCTTTACGAGTGGCTGCATAAATGATTCCTGCCTGCTCTTCATTATCTCTAATATAATTAAGCAAAAAGTCCTTTTTGTTTTCCCCTCTAATTACGGAAAAAAACAAATTTTCTCGATTGAAGCCAGTAAAGTGGAAATCTGGATTTTGCAATTTCAGTTGTTCTGCTATATCCTGTTTTATACCTTTGGTTGCCGTGGCAGTAAAGGCCGCTACTACCGGCCTCTGAGGAATTCTTTGAATGAATCCGCCAATAGAGCAATAACTGGGCCGAAAATCATGACCCCATTGAGAAACACAGTGAGCCTCATCTATAGCAACACAGGAGACTTTTAAATGCTCAATTAATAAACAAAACTGAGAAGACTGTAGTCTTTCCGGTGCTAGATAGATAAGTTTGTATTTTCCTTTTTTCGCTTCTTTAATTCTTTCTTCTACTACTCTATAATCTAAAGAACTATTAATAAAGGTGGCAGCTATGCCTAGACTGTTTAAAGCATCCACCTGGTCTTTCATTAGGGAAATAAGGGGGGAAATAACTAAAGTTATTCCCGGAAGTAATAAAGCTGGAATTTGAAAACAAATTGATTTACCCGCTCCGGTAGGCATAATAGCTAATGTATCTCTGCCTTGTAATATACTTTGAATAACTTTTTCCTGACTTATTCTGAAGGTAGGATAGCCATAATATTTTTTTAATATTTTTCTTGCTTCATCCATTAGTATTTTCAAATAACTTCCTCCTTCTCCATCTCAATTTTCCCACAGAAAAAGCTAATACTATAATAAGCAAACCGCTAAAAAAAGTAAAGGAGGAGAAAACTATGGAAAACTTATATTTTACTAAAGAATTAGTGGAGCAGTCAGTGGGGGAACAAGTAAGTACCGATTACTACTTGGCTCTTGATCATATAGCTAAAGATTTACTTTTGCGAGAAGGGCAAAAAAATACCATTGGACGGGTATCTGGTTATCCTGATCCAATTGGTAAGGGAGAACAAATATTTAGAGATTTATATTATCGACTGAACTGTGAGGAAAATCCTCGCAATGAAATGTTTAATATCGCTTTTGAGCTGAAGGAAGACCCCATAGGGGATGTTTATATTCTAAGCTGCTATACCGCTGATAATACTAAAATTCTGTGGAGTACAATGTTAGATAAACATACTATTGATAAAGAATTTCAGAAGTTTTAGCATTCTTCTGGCTCCACATGGATTAATATTTCCACATTTGGTAACTCTTTGTTTATAGAACATTCTATTTGATCACAAATATCATGAGCTTCTTCTAGGGATAACTCCCTGGGAAGGACTAAATGAACATCTACAAAACGATTATTACCGGATTTTCTGGTACGAAAACGGTGAAAACCAATGACTAATGGGCAACAATCTTGGATAATTTTTTTCAGCAGCTGTTCCTCTTTATCTGGTAGCTTCTTATCCATTAAATCTTCTACCGCCTGAGTTGTTAGCTCATAGGCAGCCTTCATGATAATTATCGCTACCCCAATAGCAAATATTGGATCTAAAATTGCTATTTTTGTTACCTTCATAAGAACTAGTCCGATCAGCACACCTAAAGATGTATAGACATCAGTTCTAAGGTGCCAGGCATCAGCCTCTAAAGCCAGGGACTCAGTCTCACGGCCTACTTTCATTAGTTTATTTGAAATAATCCAGTTTATTAGAGCTGAAAACCCCATAACAATTATTCCTAAGTTAATTTCCGGGACACTATGAGGGTGTATTATTTTCTTTATAGCTTCCGAAACAATCATAATTGAGGCTATAAATATGAGCAATGCTTCTATAGCTCCAGAAATGTTTTCAATTTTTCCATGTCCGAAATTGTGTTCTTCATCTGGTGGATTATTCGCTTGTCGTACTGCAAAGTAAGCAATGACAGCCGCTATTAAATCTAGTCCTGAATGAATGGCTTCAGAAATCACACTAACAGAGTTAGTGGCAATACCAATGATAAATTTTAAAACAACTAAGGTAAAATTAGAAAGAACAGAAAGCTTAGCCACCTTAGTCTTCTTCTTTATCATATCTGAATTAGCAGTACTTTTTTCTAAGCTATTATTCTCTTGTTGGTCATCCATTTCTCTGCTCCTTTCTATCTGCTAATTCTAAATTAACATCATCCCTATTATTTGTCAAGACTTTCGGTATATTTATGCAAAATCAATAACGATTATCAACCTCATATAAGAACAATTATCAATATTAGAGTATCTCCACACACATTTTCGGTATATTTATGCTATTAATTTGCATAAAATTAGGGCTGATGTAGATCAGCCCTAATGAAAAATTAAATAACCTGTGTATAACAGTATTAACTCCGCTATCTCAGTGATTGCACCATAGACATCCCCAGTAAGACCGCCTATCTTAGATTTAACATAATAGCCCAAACCTAAAGCAGTTCCTATGGTAATTAAAAAAAACACCATGCCTAACCACTGCATCACTAGAAGACAAATTATTAGGCTAATAAAGCAAGCTAGAAATAATTCTTTGCCACCTACATGGGTGTTAAAACTTTTAGCCAATCCTTCCTCTCGAGCATAAGGAAAACAAACAACTCCAACAACCTGGGTTAAACGACTTAAGCTAGGAACTAAAATAAGAGTTGGAACTAAAAAACTTTTAGGATAGTCAACTAAAATAGTTAATTTGAGCAAAAAGAGGCAGACTAAGGCAATAGCACTATGAGCACCTACTCTACTATCCCTCATTATCTCTAAAATTCTTTCTCTAGAACGGCCAGAATAAATTCCGTCCATAGTATCCATAAATCCATCTAAATGTAACCCACCGCTTAAAGTAACTTCTAACCAAATTAACAGAGCTCCAACCACTAGGGGAGTAAAGACTAAGGAAAAAATATGACTAGCTGCAGCCAAAATCAGACCAACTACTAACCCTACCAGAGGAAAGTAAATCATGCTTTTACCAAAATTTCGGTCATCTACTACTAAATCAGGTTTAAGTTGAATCCTAGTTAAAAACTGTAAAGCCAGAATAAATTTAGTCATCAGATAGTTTTTTAGCTACCGATGCATCATCAAAAGTAGCTATTTCTTTTAATGCTTTTATTCCTGCTTCCACCAAAAACATAGTTAAGGCTGCCCCAGTACCTTCTCCTAGCCTCATATCTAACACTAACATTGGTTCTAATTCTATAAACTTTAAAGTATGTCCATGACCAGGTTCTACAGATAAGTGAGAACCTATCAAATAATTTTTTACTTCCGGTGATAACTGGCAAGCAGTCAAAACAGCAGCGGTAGAAATTATTCCATCAGTAACTATTGGTACCCCATGGGCAGCAGCACCTAAAGTAACCCCAGCTAAACCAGCTATTTCTAGCCCCCCTATTTTGGCTAAAACATCTAAAGGATCCACCCTATTAGGTTTATTCAAAGCAATGGCTTCTTTGATAACCTTAACTTTATTTTCTAAACCAGTTTGATTCAACCCTGTTCCTAGGCCAGTAACCTTCTCCACTGGTAATTGTGTAAAAAAAGAAATTAAAGCACTGCTGGGAGTAGTATTGCCTATTCCCATATCTCCCAGACCTATTATCCCTGCTCCTTTATCAATTTGCTCTTGGGCTACCTGAATGCCTACCTCCAGTGCGGAAACTGCCTCCTCTTTAGTCATAGCAGGACCCTTAAGCATATTTTTAGTACCATAAGCAACCTTTCTTTTTAAAAGACCGGGAAGGTCGGGTAAATCAGCAGCTACTCCTACATCTACCAGTGTTAAGTCAGCTCCAACATGGCGGGAAAAGGCATTAATAGTTGCCCCGCCTTGAGCAAAATTCTGTACCATCTGTACTGTTACCTCCTGAGGAAAGGCACTAACCCCTGCCTCTACCACACCATGGTCACCAGCCATTAAAATAATAGTTTTCTTCGGTAATTCTGGGGAAGCCTTACCTGTAATTCCAGCTATTTGCACAGCCACCTTTCCTATTTTCCCCAAACTACCTGGAGGCACAGCCAAGTTATCCAATCTATTTTGAGCTACTTTTTGTGTTTCTTCATTCAACGGTCTAATTTTGCTTAAAGTGCTTTTTAAGAGTTCCATTTTTACCACTCCTCAATAATTATTTTTAAATATAATTGTTTCTGCAAAAATTCTTGACCCTTCTAGATAAACAAAAAATCCAGGAGGCATATGCCAATAACCTGGACTAAAAAGTCTTTGTTATTGTTGTTCCTCCTCTCTCCCAATGGATTCCACAACCCAAGAGTATAGGCAGGTCTCCTGGCTTCCAGATCACTATTATTCTTACGCCTTCCCGATTTCAGTGGCTTTGTAAGATAATTCCCTGGGTACAGTGGTTGGGACCGCGCCTCTAGGCTTCCCTATTCTCCCATTAACTGGGCACCTATACTGGTTACTATTTACTTTTTCTACTAATATTCTATCCCTATAATTCAGTGAATACAAGGTAATTTCTTGACTAATTAAAAAAATATAGCAATTTTCTTCAACTTATTATAAAATAAAAATAACTTGGCAAGAAAGGATGAGAGTGTTGTTGCGATATATTTTAGTAGTAGACCCATCTAAACTTGTTCGCCGAATAATGATAGATTCTTTAGAAGATCTTGGTTACACTGTTGTAGGAGAAGCAAAAGACGGCGAAGAAGCTTTTGCTCAATATAGATTACTTAAGCCAGACCTTATGATTATGAATTTAGTCATGTCCAATATGTCCGCAATAGAGCTAATCGAGAGGGTCTATAATTTAGATGCGGAAGCAAAAATTATTGTTTGTAGTTCTTGCCAAAAAGATTCTGATCTTTATCGGGCTATTAAAGCCGGAGCTAAAGATTTTCTCCTCAAACCTTTTAATGTAGAGCACTTTAATGAACTAGTAAGTAAATTAAGTTAACTAAGACTTGAATTTTCAAGTCTTTTTTATTTGTCAGTTTTTTGAAGAATATAGAGGTAAAGAGATATAAATAGAGAAATTAAATAAAGGAGTTCCTGTCTTATATTTCCAAGGAAAGGAGGACTATTTTGTTCACTAAATTCAAACAAATAGGAAATGAGACTATTGCTCTTATAATCTTACTTTCCATTCTGTTTGTATTCCTTTCTTATTTCCTATTATACGAAAATGTCTCTGCCAAAAAAAGGATTCTGCTTAACCAGTGTGCAAATTATTCTACTGTTTATCAAGAATATTTAGAATCCAGTACAGATAACTTCAAAGGTATGGCTAATACTGTAGCAGCATTAAATGGGACATTGAACTCCAATCAACAAATGCTAGATGCTATTCTCAAAGCTATTTATATTAAAAACCGAAGCTTACTAGTCAATATATTAATCTTAGACAGCCGTGGCAATGTTTTAACAACCATGACTGGCCATTCTCATTATAAAAACCTAAAAAAATCTCCTTGTTTCCAGGAAGCTATAACTGGCAAAACAGTGGTCTCCAGAAAAATAGATGGTCCCATAGTTAACCAGCCGGTAGTAATAGTGGCCACCCCTACCTATAGGAAAAATAAAGTTACTGGAGCAGTTATCGCATCAATGAGTTTAAGAAAGCTGTCCAGTAAATTAGATCAGATTAAATTAAAGAATAAGGCCTATGTACTAGTTTTTGATGACCGGGGAAAAATAATTTATCAACCTAAATGGATTAAAATCAGGAGAGAACTAGACTTAACTCAGCAAAATTTTTTTAAGGAAGTGCTTTTAGGTCATCAAGGAACTATAGAAGACTATTACTCACCAGAAAAACAAAAGGTCATTTTTAGTTATACACCTATTCGAAATACCCCTTGGGGAATTGTTACCGTCCAACCTACCTATTTTTTATTGCAAAATATCCAGCAAACTATCTTACGTAATATCTTAATTATTTTAGTCCTACTCATTTTTGCCACTATAGTATTACAAACTCAACGCTTAAACAAATATAAAGAGAATTTAGAATATCAATATCAACTAGAAAAATTAGCTACTACCAGTCAATTAGCTGCTGGAGTTGCCCATGAGATTAGAAATCCACTTTGTGCTATCAAAGGCTTTATTCAAATGATGGAAATGAAAAAAGACCAGCCACCTAACTCACGAGTTCTTAGTTTAATAATTGATGACATAGGTAGAATAGAAAAAATTGTTACTGAGTTTATTAGTCTGGCCAAACCTCAAAAGGATGTATCTGTTTTATGTAATCTTAATAATATTTTAGAGCAAGTAACCACTCTTTTAGAAGCTCAAGCATCCTTAAAAGGTACAAAAATAGTCACACAACTTACCAGTAATTTGCCAGAGATTCAAGGTAACCCCCAACAACTAAAACAAGTTTTCATTAATATTTTAAAAAATGCTCTAGAGGCTGTATCAGAAGGTGGGCTAATTAGTGTTATTACTGCACTGAACAATAACAAAAATGTAGTAGTGACTATCAAAGACAATGGACCTGGCATTCAGCCAGATATTTTGGATAAGTTAGGCACACCTTTTCTTTCTACCAAAAAAACAGGAACCGGATTAGGCCTAATGATTAGCTATGAAATTCTCAGAAGACACAGTGCAAAGATTAAAGTTTCCTCATGGCTTAACCAGGGGACAGAGTTTCAATTTTGTTTTCCCATAAAAATAGCAGTCTGAAAACTGGTTCTCAGACTGCTATTTTTTATGAATTTTTTCTTCTAGTAGCCCTAGCTCTTTCAGTGGTATCCAAAATTCTTTTTCTCAATCGAATATTTTTAGGAGTTATTTCTACCAACTCATCATCAGCAATATACTCTAAAGATTGTTCTAGACTTAGAATCACAGGAGGAGTTAGACGTAAAGTCTCATCAGATCCACTAGCCCGCATATTAGTTATATGCTTTTTCTTGCAGACATTAATCTCTATATCTAAATTTCTAGGGTTCTCACCAACAATCATACCCTCATATACTTGTTCACCAATACCGACAAAAAGCTTTCCTCTCTCTTGAGAGTTATATAGACCATAGGGGTTGGTTTCTCCCGTTTCGGAAGCTACTAGAACGCCTGTTTGGCGATGGGTAATCTCACCCTTATATGGACTGTAATTATGAAAAACATTATTCATAATTCCATAGCCTTTAGTTTCAGTTAAAAAGCCAGAACGGAAACCAATAAGCCCCCGAGCAGGAATCTGGAATTCTAGTCTTACTTGTCCATTGCCCGAATTATGCATGTTAATCATTTCACCTTTACGGGCACTAACCATTTCCATAACCACACCCATAAATTCCTCCGGAATATCTACAGTTAAATATTCAATGGGTTCTAACAATGATCCATCTTCTGCTTTTTTGAAAATAACTTCAGGTTTAGAAACTTGGAACTCATACCCTTCTCGACGCATTGTTTCTATTAAAATAGAAAGGTGAAGTTCCCCTCTTCCCGCTACCTCATAAGCATCAGGGCTATCAGTAGGAGTTACTCTTAAACTGACATTAGATTCTAGCTCTTTAAATAGTCTATCTCTTAAATGTCGAGAGGTAACATACTCTCCCTCTTTTCCAGCAAAAGGGCTGTTGTTAGTAGAAAAAGTCATTTTTAGAGTAGGCTCATCTATTTCTAATATTGGTAGAGCCTCAGGATTTTCTAAACAGGTAACAGTTTCCCCTATATTAGCAGTCTCTAGACCGGTTAAAGAGACAATATCTCCCATAACTGCCTCTTGCACTTCTTTTCTACCCAAACCCTCATAGACAAAAACTTTACCAATTTTTCCTCTTTCTAATTGGCCATCCCTCTTACTAATATTGACGGTTTGCCCAGTCTTTAACTTTCCTCGAATAATTCTTCCAACAACAATCCGCCCCACATAATCGTCATAATCTAAATTAGTAACCATCATTTGCACCGGAGCATCAATCTCTCCATATGGAGAAGGAACCTGGTTAATAATCATGTCAAAAAGGGGCTGTAAATTTTCCGAATCATCCCCTATATCTTTATGGGCTACTCCCTTACGGGCAGAAGTATAGATTACCGGAAAATCTAATTGGTCATCATCAGCTCCTAATTCAATAAAAAGGTCTAGCACTTCATCTACCACTCTGTCTATCTCAGCATCAGGTCTGTCAATCTTGTTAATTACTACTATCGGTTTTAAATGTAAGGCTAAAGCCTTCCGTAAAACAAACTTAGTTTGCGGCATTGGTCCTTCAAAAGCATCTACTAAAAGCAAAACTCCATCAACCATACCTAAGACCCGCTCAACTTCTCCCCCAAAATCAGCATGTCCCGGGGTATCAACAATATTTATTTTTATCCCTTTATAATTAATGGCAGTATTTTTTGAAAGAATGGTAATTCCTCTTTCTCTTTCCAAATCATTAGAGTCCATTACTCTTTCTTCAACTTGTTCATTGGCTCTAAAAATTCCACTTTGTTTTAACATAGCATCTACTAAAGTAGTTTTTCCATGGTCAACGTGGGCAATGATTGCTACGTTTCTTATATCATTTCTATTTTCCAAGTCAGCTCACTCCTAATTTAAAAATAACAGTCTATCTGCGCATAAAATTAATTATATCTTATTTACTTAGAATTTAGCAAGCTTTTTAATTATTATTAGCTTTTATTTTTGTCATCAAATTTTTTCTTTAGCATACATATATTGATGCGGCTTAAAATTAGCCTTTACGCTTCAATCATTGAAAGAAGAGGAGGTACATCTTTGGAAGCAACTTTAGTTACCCATTTTCTAGTTTGGTTGGGTTGGTTTATCTTTGCCGTAATAGATCTATTTCTTACTTTAAAGAAGTCTCTTCATCAGCCCCAGAATCAACGTCAAAAAAGGTATTTGGAATTTAATATAGCTATTAGTATTCCCGTAAATCTGCTAATTTTACTTCTGTCGGTAATTTCAGTATTATCTATTCACCCATAGTTTTATATGTATACTGTATTTTTAAGGTAAAAAAGGGACAATTTCCTAGTATTCTACTATAATAAATAAAAAGATATACATAGAAGGTTGGGGGGAGTATATTTTGACTGTCACCAAAAAAGGATACCTTTTCCCTATTCGTTTTTCTTCTATGGTTAATCTTTCTTTCTATCTTACCTCCATCTTTGCCCTGTCAATTAAAAGTGTTATAGTTTACTATTTATTTTTCGTTACCCTATTCTTTTATCTAAACAACGGAAATCACTTAGAAGTTACTTTAGATTCCATAGCTCTTTGCTATCCCCATAAAACTATAACCATACAAAAAAGTGAAGTAGTAGACATTCAGATTCAGTCAGAATGTTTTGCTTTTGATGGTCTGGGGGAGAAAACTGCTAAAACAGTAGAAGAAGTTTATATCACAGATAAACGAGGAAAAATCCTATATTTTAATTCTAACTATTTTACTGAAGATGATTATTATGAAATTAGACCTTTCCTTTATTCCCTTTTAACTGTTAGTAAATATAGTCAAACTAGGACAGTTTAACTGTTCTATTTTTTTGCCCTTCTCTTATAAAATGTGGTATAAAAGTTAAAATTGTGAAAGGAATTACTCATTTTAAATAGAATCTAGTATAGTCTTTTAAATTGTGCATTATGCAAGGAGGAGAAAAATGTTTTCTTTTGGTGTAGGTGATTACTTTTTTCCCATGCTTACCTTTAATTTTACCCTATTTGTTACCGCGAAAGCTTTAGGAATCGAACCTCTACAATCTATTAACTTACTGATTTCCCTGGTTCTAAACCTTCTTACTTTAATAAGTTTATATTATACTCATTTGTCTAAAGAAAAGGCTGACCAGTTGTCTCTTGATAGGGATCTGCATGGTATCCCTATTTTCCCTTTCCTTACTCTAGCAGCCTGCTTTTTCCTTTCCCTTTTAGTCTTTTTTGAAAAAGTAGATTCTACCATAGCCTCATTCCTTTTTATGGCTAATATTCTCACTTATACCTTTTATGCCCTAGCTTGTTGGCAGAACTATAAAAAACTATCAAAGTATGTTAAATGTCCTATTTGTGCTAGACTACTTAAAAGCAGTTGTGATTACTGTGATCGCTGTGGAGAGCCCCTTAGTAAAAAAGCTAAAAAAGATGAAATGAAAAAGAAAAACCCAACCAAAGAATTGAATTTTAAGGGTATTTGTCCCAAATGTAAAGCTAATTTACTAGTTGGCAGCAAATTTTGCCCTAAATGTGGCTATCATATTCCGAAGGAATAAGAAGAGGTCTTGAGTCTAAAAACTCAAGACCTCTTCTTATAT
>Ga0079098_1011514_pt1 | contig 12030 bp, 8 predicted proteins | sample ADurb_H2B_01_Slu_FD_74559 | JGI IMG/M metagenome (GOLD analysis project Ga0079098, IMG submission 74559) | Active sludge microbial communities from Illinois, USA, of municipal wastewater-treating anaerobic digesters - ADurb_H2B_01_SludgeMetaT... | ecosystem: Engineered > Bioreactor > Anaerobic >...
TTAATTCCTCTGCTCCTTTACGCCAACACACCCTACAATTTGTCCTTACGTCATCCTGGTTGATGTAGGCATCAACCCGATGTTCTCACTATTCCCACAGGTCCCCCATTACCCATACATTGACAGGAAAAACAAAACAGTGTCATTAACATTTTAGATGAACGAATGTGATGAACGAATGTGCGGCTGCAAAGGGTGAATGGGAGTGTTATAATCTCAGTCCGATATCATTGAGAGACAAACCTATGTTAGATAAACTTGAAGCAATCCTCGACCGCTTTGCAGAACTTGACCGCCGTCTGGCTGAAGCTGGCACGGACTTTCAGCTTATAGCGGAACTTTCCAAAGAACGCTCCGACTTGGAACCGATCGTCAACCTGGCGCGTGAATATAAAGAAAACCTGGCAAAGACCGAAGAAACCGAAGCCTTGATGAGCGTCGCAGAAGGTGAATTGCTTGAAATGGCACACCTTGAGTTGGATGAGCTCAAATCTCGCCAGCAGGAGTTGGAAACTGAACTTAAAAACATGCTAATCCCCAAAGACCCGCGCGACAATCGTAACGTGATCGTTGAGATACGAGCTGGCACTGGGGGTGATGAAGCCGGCTTATTCGTAGCAGATCTGCTGCGCATGTACTTGAAGTATGCCGATATCCACCATTACAAAACCGAGATTATCTCTTCGAACGAGACGGGTATTGGCGGCTACAAAGAGGTCACTTTTTCGGTTAAAGGGCGCGGAGCATACTCGCGCTTCAAGTTTGAATCAGGTGTGCACCGTGTGCAGCGCGTACCTGAAACCGAATCGCAAGGGCGCATTCACACATCTACTGCCACCGTGGCGGTGTTGGCAGAAGTCGATGACATCGAGATCGACATCCCTGATTCGGATATCGAAATTGATGTTTTCAAGTCGGCTGGCGCTGGCGGGCAGAACGTGCAGAAAAACATGACCGCCGTGCGCATCCACCACAAGCCAACTGGCATCATCGTGGCTTGCCAGGACGAACGCTCTCAACTGCAAAATAAGCTTCGCGCGATGAGCGTCTTGAAAGCACGGCTTTATGAGATGGAACAGGAAAAGCGGCAAAACGAACTCGATGCTACCCGCCGCTCGCAAATTGGCACCGGCGAGCGCTCAGAGAAGATTCGCACGTATAACTATCCCCAGTCGCGAGTGACGGACCACCGCATCAACACCTCCTCGTACAATTTAGCTGGCGTGATGGATGGCTACGAATTGGATACTTTCATCGACGAGCTTCAGCAAGCCGAAGAAGCCGAACGCCTGGCAAATTTCGAAACCAATGATTGAAAACAAACTGCCCTCTGCAATCAACTGCACTGAGCAGCCCTACCAGGTGGCGCTAATTTTACTGGCGCATGTGCTGCAAAAACCCAAAACCTGGGTTCTGGCACACCCCGAAACGCACCTCAATCCTGAGCAAAAAGCCCACTTGGAGCAATTAGTCAGCCGTTTGCAGAAAGGTGAACCTCTACCCTATCTCACCGGTAAGCAGGCCTTTTTTGGCCTGGATTTTGCCGTCAGCCCGGCTGTGCTCATTCCCCGCCCGGAAACTGAACTGCTGGTAGAAGAAGCTCTGGATTGGCTAAAGATCCGCCCCGACGCTAAAAACGTACTAGACGTGGGTACAGGCTCTGGTTGTATCGCTATCACATTGGCTACGCGCAATCCCCTGCTTGCAATAACCGCCACCGATCTCTCACCTGCAGCGCTTGAAATCGCTAAACAAAACGCTGAAAGCCACCAGGTCAAAGCCCAGATCACTTTTGAGCAAACGGACTTGTTACCCTCCAGCAATCAATCGTTTGATCTTGTTTGTGCCAACCTGCCCTACATCCCGAGCAGGAAACTTAAGGAAGTTAACACGCTCAATTATGAGCCAATGCTAGCGCTTGATGGCGGCGCAGACGGTTTACGCCTGATTCGCCGGTTGCTTGAGCAGCTGCCACCACGGCTGAACTGCCCAGGCCTGGTCTTGCTCGAAACAGAAGCCACTCTCGGCGCGGAAACGCTCGCGCTGGCAAATGAAACGTTTCCGCAAGCGAGTGTCTGCCTGTTGCAGGACCTGGCTGGGCTGGACCGTCTGGTGCGGATCGAGGTCTTATGAAAACTCAGCTCATTTCAGCCACCGACCCGGATGCCATCCATCTGGCTTGTGAAGTGGTCCGCGTTGGCGGATTGATCGCTTTCCCTACCGACACGCTGTACGGCTTGGGCTGTGATCCTCATTCTCCAACCGCCCTGCAGAAAATCTATGCTGCCAAGGGACGTGCCATGTCCAAGGCAATTCCGGTCCTGATCAGCCGCCCAGACCAGCTGAACAGTCTCATTTCGGATTTCCCAGAGCGGGCTGGCAAGTTGATGGAACAGTGGTGGCCTGGAGCGCTTACGTTGGTGCTGCCCAAACATGCCGCTTTACCTCAGGATCTGACGCCCTATCCCGGGCTGGCTGTTCGCATGCCAGACCATGCCGTGGCGCTAGCCTTGCTCAATCAAACTGGTCCCCTGGCAGTCACCAGCGCCAATCTCTCAGACCACGAAAACCCGCGGGACGCCCAGGGCGTGCTGGCGCAGCTCAACGGACTGGTTGACCTGGTCCTGGACGGAGGAAAACTCACAGGCGGTCAAGCTTCAACAATCATAGACTGCATGGGCAATGAACCAAAACTGCTTCGCGAAGGTCCAATCCCATTCAGCGAAATCCTGGAAAGATGGTACACCAAGTGACCCGCCTGACAAATTCCTGGCTGGATTTTTTGCTTAATCCTGAAGCTGGCACTTTCTTCCTCGAAAGTCGGCGCTTCCCTGGAGCGAGCTTGAAAAACGCAGGGTATAACCTGAGTTTCAGCAGCAGCGCCTTTCATCCGACTGCAAGGCTCGAATCCATCAGCCAGGAACAGCGGGCTGACTCCAAACATGGACTTCTGGATATTGTTTCCGCAGTATATCGAGCGGAAAGCGTTGACCTGGAGTGGTTGGTGGAATTTGCCCTGCCTGTAGATGAGCCTCTACTCCTGCAGCGCATGGAAATCCGCAACCACTCAGAGCAGGTCTTCCATCCTGACAAAATGACCTTCGGCGTAATGCAGGCGGGAGAGCTGCACTTTTCGGACAATCGCCCCCAAAAGACCGCCTTTTTCAGCAACGGTTGGCAAAGCTGGTCGCCCAGCGGAACCTGGCAGCAGGGTGAAAAACAAACGCGCAGTTGGCTGAAGCATCTTGCACACCCAATGCTCTACAACGTTGGCACCCCCATTACCCAAAAGAACTCAGAGTTTTCATCCGACATGTTCGGCGCGATCATTGACCACGAGGCAAAGGTCGGGTTGATATGTGGATTTTTATCCCAAAAGGAGCAGTTTGGATCACTGGTTTCCACGCTGCACCCCGAACCGGACCTGCAGGTCTGGGCAAATGCGGACAAGATCGAATTGCGCAGCGGAGCAACCCTGGGCAGTGACTGGCTGGCATGGCAGTTCTTTGACAGCATGGATCCAGAGCCTTTTAAGGCCTATTTTGAAGCCGTCGCTCACGAAAACGAAGTCAGGAAGCGCATCGAGACGCCACTTGGTTGGTGCAGCTGGTATTACTACTTCCAGAACATCACCCCTGCTGAGATTCGCAAGAATCTAAAGACTGTGAGCCAATTGAGATCCCGTCTGCCGCTCAAGTTTTTCCAGATTGATGATGGCTTTGAGCAGAACGTTGGGAACTGGTTTGAGTTTGACCCTGCTTTCCCGGAGGGAGTAGCTGATCTTTCTGAGGACATTCGCCGTGAAGGTCTGACGCCTGGCATCTGGCTGGCGCCATTCATCCTGCAGCCGCGCTCAAAGTTGATCCGCCAGCATCCTAACTGGCTGCTGCGTAAAGCCAATGACCGTCCTGTTAACAGCGGCTTTGCCTGGGGCGGGTTAGGGCGGGCGCTCGACCTGACCCATCCAGATTCGCTGGGATATGTCCGTGACGTGATCCAAACCGCAGTGAAGAATTGGGGGTATCCCTATCTGAAATTGGACTTCCTCTACGCTGCTGCCTTACCAGGGTCACATCATGACACAACCAAAACTCGCGCGCAGATCTTACGCCAGGCACTGGAAATGATCCGTGAAGAAGCTGGCAGTGAGACTATCCTGCTGGGGTGTGGCTGTCCGATTGGCTCCGGCATTGGGGTATTTGATATGATGCGAATCAGCGCGGACGTCAGCCCGGAATGGGAGCCCAACGCTTACGGCATCAAAAAACCTTTCCGCGATGAGCCAAACATGCCCTGCGCCCGTAATGCCATCCAGAACATTATCACACGCTCACCGATGGATCCCCATTGGTGGGTAAATGATCCGGACTGTCTGCTGGTGCGGGCTGATTCGAAGCTCACTCTGCCGGAAGTGCAATCTCTTTCAAGTGCCATTAGCCTGAGCGGTGGAGCGCTTTTGCTCTCGGACGACATGAGCAAGCTCAGTGAAGACCGGCTGAGGCTTGCCCAAAGCTTGTTACCAGTCTTGCCGCCGAATCCACAAGTTGTTGACCTGTTCGAAAAGACCCTGCCCTCCATCCTGCGTCAGACCATGCAAACACCAGCTGGCGAGCGGCAGGTGATCGCGCTTTTTAACTGGTCGGACGAGCCGCAAGACCTTGCGCTGGATATGAAGGTTTTTGGTTTGGACGGACAGCCATGGTTAATGCGTGAGTTTTGGACGGGGGAATGGGCAGAAGTGGATGCGGAACACGTTTTCCACCAAGTGCCTGCCCACGGAGTGCGACTGATGACCCTCAGCCCACAGCAGGATGTTGCTTACCTGGGTAGTGATTTGCACGTCTCGCAAGGGATTGAGCTGCAATCATGGCAGCTTGATGGCTCGAACCTGAGCTTCGAGCTGGACCTGGGGCATGAAGCAGAAGGTATGATCTATCTTTATTGCCAATCCGTCCCATCTGCAGTTAAAGTTGATGGGGAAGAGGTTTATTGGATCCAGGAAACTGAAAAACTGATCAGTATCGCGCTGAGTTTTGCGGAGAAGACCTGTGTGAAGCTTGCCTTTTAGGCAAAACCTGGTAACAAAAAAGTTCTACTAGCTGGGTATTGATCGCGTCTTTTACCTCCATCCCTGACCACAAAGAACAACCGCCCTGCAAAAGGGCGGTTGTTCGATAAATAGATTTGGTTATTTCTTGTCTTCGGGTTCTATTGGAGTGGGCTCTATCACAGCAGTTGGGGAAGCCATGTCCTTGCTTTTGCCCGGTTGATTAGTAGAGCGCTTGCGCAGGGCTTTGACCAGGAAGTGGATGACAATTCCCAGCGGAATCAGGAAGGGTAGCCAAGTGATGCTGAAGCGGATCAGGAAATCCACCAGGTTCTGGAAATTGCGCACCAGTCTCTCAAGCGACTCACGCACCACGCCCTGGGGTTTCCATCCGCCGATTTCAATCGGCTGCAAGGATGCTTCAGCAACAAGCGTGACCGCAATCGAGGAAAGCTCAGATGATTCTTTCAGGTAATTGATATGACCCTGCAGCACTTCGATTTGTTCGCGGATGTTGGTCAACTCGCGAAAAACTTCCATGGTATTCTCAAGATCAGTGGTGTTCTCCATCAATTTCATCAGCTGCTCTTCAGCAGCTTTGAGGTTGCGCAGACGCGATTCGGAATCAACGTAATCTGAGGTCACATCCTGCCCGGACTGGCTCTCGGAGATGACACCCTCAGCACCATTCGCACTCATGGCTCGAATTTCAGCCAGGGTAGAGTCCAATTTTTCTGCCGGCACCCGGATGGTAATTGTGGCTTTGTCATAGGAGCGACCACTCGAATAATCCTCCTCTTTCCAGGTGTACGAACTGACCACAAATCCACCCAGCCGGCTTGCCATCTCAGAAATTTCCTTCATCGAATCGTGGGGTTTGGCAACTGAGATGGTGATCTCGGCGGACTTCAGCACCACTCTCTCCACCTGAGCCTGCTGCCCGGCAGCATCATAAGCGGTGGAGTTACCATCCTTGGTCCCGGATTCTTCCTCAATTGGCCCATAGCCTGGTACAGCAGGGGCCTCAGTCGGGATAGCGGTCGTATTCCTTGAGGGGCCACTGCAAGCGGACAACATTAGCATAGAAATCAGGGCTATTAACAAAATTTTCTTCTTCATTTTGTCTCCTTGTATTTTTCTCTTCCATCCTAAAGACGAAATATATCGGTATTTGTTCCTGAACAAACTCAAATGCCCTGACTGAGCCGCGAGGCGTGCCTAGAGGGAATACCAAGGGCTAAGATGCGCTGCTGAACGGATTCTATGTCATAAGCCACACGTTTGAAAAGCCAGGTATCCTCCTGATCATCCCAGATGACGTACGCCGCCTTCGGATTGCGGTCGCGCGGCTGACCCACCGAGCCAGGGTTGAGGATGAAACGTTGATCCGAGCGCCAGCGGTCAGCGTTTTGGGGGGTCAAAATGGTCGGACGACCATGGGGATTTTCAATGAAAATCGAGGGGATGTGCGAATGACCTACCAGGCAGATTTGTGTCCTGAAAGCAGAAAAATTCTCCTGGGCAATGCGTGAACTGACGACGTATTCCCAAATTGGGTCGCGCGGACTGCCGTGGGCGAAGCTTATTTCACCTTCCTCATACACAATATCAAGCAGCTCCAAAAAATTACGTGATTCCTGGCTGAGCAGCTCAGATTGGATGGTGACTGCCCGGGCAGCTTGATCATTAAAGGCATTCAGGTCGATAAATCCCATCAGGGCTGCGTCATGATTGCCCATAATGCAGCGCAAGCCAGGCTGTTGGCGCAAGAGGGTGATGCATTCGTTGGGGTCAGGCCCATAACCAACCACGTCGCCCAGGCACCAAACCCGGTCGAAACTGCCAGCATCAGAGAGCACGGCTTCAAACGCCGCCAGATTAGCATGGATATCCGAAATAATGAGGGTCCGCACCGTTCTATGGGATGCTAAACGTGAAGCTCCACTCCCCCCCTTCAATGTTCACCGGTGAGCTCGTGCCGAGCAGAACGATCCAGGAATTACCGGGTTTGAGCAGGAATGGATTGCCATTCCCGTCAAAAAACTGGATCGGCTTAGCGGGGTTCGGGGTTTTCCAAGTGATCTCGTATGCCTTGCCATCGCGAAAAACTGTGGCGGGCAGACCACCGGTGTTGCCTATCAGGTCGATGCTGTGCAGCGTCGTTTTATATTCAGTGTAAGGCGCGTTGATGACAATCAGGTTCGAGAACGCAAGTTGTTCACCGGTGTTCTGATCGATCGAAGGGCCGTAGACGTTGTTGGTGGTTTCGTCCATTGCAAAGCGCAAATACTTGCCGCTGGTTTCATCGTAGACAAACTCGCTCCCTTCCCCCGCCCCGAAGCTGATCCAGGCACTGGTCCCAGATTCGCCTCCTTCCGGAGGGGTAGCACTGAAAGCCATACCACTCAGATCCGGGTTTTCGAGGGCGTAACCCTGGTTATTGAAATACTCAGAGAGCGCGGCTGAATCACCAAAAACACTGTAAACCACATTGCGACCATCGTCGCAGACGCCAGGGCAGAGATATTTATCCAGGAAGTAGCGACCCGGGATGTAATTGTTGAGATAGGGCAGCACATCGTTGCCATCTCCGCCGGTGGAACCAACTACAGCCTGGTAGAGGCTGCCGAGGTGACCATCTACACGGCGGATCGAGCGAATAGGACCAATACGGTCGCAATCCTGCCCATAGTAGAGGGCGGCAAAACGGTTAGCACCCCAACCAATGTAATATTCAAAGATGAGATCCGCTTTGGAAAGACCCCACTGCGGTTGATAATCGATCTGATGGTTGGAAATCTTCATGATGACTGGACGGCGATGGAGCAGCTCGGGATTTTCGACCTTCAGACCCGTCAGCGGATTGACACCCTCGGGGTAAGTGTCCGGACCCACAGGCACAGCCACAGTCGGAGTGGGTTCGGGTGTGGGAGGCGCGGTCGGCGAAGGGGTAGCGCTGGGCTGAACTTCGTCAGTGGGTTTGGAGAAAACAGCAGTGACTGTGCCAGCTATGGCTGTTTTTTCAGCATCAGTCAACGTTGGCGTCGCCGGGGCAACACAAGCACTCATTAGCAATGCTATGGTGAGCAAAACAAGTATGATTCCTGGAATTTTCTTCATGGCATCCATCCTTGAACACTGGAATTGTACCTCAATATCCAGTGGGGTAAAAGCATGCATAGAATAGCTGGAATCCGCCTCCCACCTGGTAGGAAAGATCCTGAATCAGGCGGGAAGCTCTCGACAGTAATTTCGCGAACTTATTTTTCTTTATTTTTCTGTTGCATGACTTGCATGCATGGCAACCATGCCAACACTCTTACAAAGAACCAGCTCTGTGGCAGCAGCTTCTACCCTGCAAAGGCTCTGTCGGTCAGGCTGGTGCCGACGTTGAAGTACTGCGCGTCGGGATGGTGCAGAATGATCGCTGCAGTGGATTGCTCGGGCACTAATTGATATGCTGAGGTCAAGCTCATGCCGAGCTCCTGCTCGGCAGGCAGCAAATCAAAGACTTTTCGGTGGTCCTGCAGGTCCGGTATGGAGGGATAGCCCCAGGAATAGCGCAAACCTTGCTCCGGGTTCATTTTGAGCTCACGGCGGATCTGCTTATGCAGGTAATCCGCGGTTGCCTCAGCCAGCTGCACAGCCAGCCCGTGGAAGAAGAAACCCTCCGAGTATTCCGCTGCCGCGTCCAGCGCTTCAAAACGCTCCGTCGCCTGCTTGCCAACCGTCACCACCTGCAGGGCAACCACGTCCATCACACCCGAACTGAGGGGCATGAAGTAATCCGCAAGGCAGAGTTGTTCGCCAGCGGGCTGGCGTGGGAAGGTAAAACGGGTCAATTCGCGCAAGTCTTTGCCAAGGGATGCCGGATCAAAGACGATCAGGTCATTTCCTTCGGAAGCGGCTGGGAAGTATCCGTAAACAGCCTGGGGTTTGTACCAGCCTTCTTTCTCCGCCTGAGCCAGCATGCGCAGCCTGCGGGCGTCAAATTCCGCTTGTATTTTTTCCCATTCCTCGCCTTTCAACCCCGTGCCGCCCCAATTCATGCGGTAAAGGGATTTCAGATCCAGGTGGGTTGCCACAGCCTGCAAAGGCAAATCACGCACCACCCTGGGGCCCCACTTAGTCACCTCTGGGATAAATGCTGCCGGTCTGACATTCGATTTCTTTTCGGTAATGGAAGCTGGAGGTTCTGTTCTTTTCTTGCCAAATTCCTGATCGGCTTTTTCTTTAACCGTCGCCAGCAGAGCTTCCTTACGGGCAGGATCCGAGAGTTGGTTCATTACATTCAAGCCCTCGAAGGCGTCTTTACAGTAGTAAACGCCGCCCCGGTAGTACTCTCCGCTTTCGGTCCGCAGGATACGCCGGCCAAACGCCGGGTTAATCGCTGCTCCGCCAATCAGCACCGGGATGTCCATCCCACGGCGCTGCAGTTCATTGATGATCAGCGCCATCTGCTTGCTGGTGGAGACCAGCAGTGCGCTCAGACCGATAGCGCTGGCCTTTTCTTCAATCGCGGCGGAGATGATCGTCTCCATTGGCACCTGTTTGCCCAGGTCAACTACTTCGTAACCGTTGTTTGCGAGGATTGTCCGCACCAGGTTCTTACCAATGTCGTGCACGTCGCCAAACACGGTCGCGAGCACGAGTTTGCCCTTGGAGAGACCTTCCTGCTTATCCAGGTAATTTTCAAGGTGGGTAACAGCCTTTTTCATAACCTCCGCGGACTGCAAAACAAAAGGCAGGATAAGATCTCCCGCACCGAAGCGATCGCCAACTTCTTTCATCGCAGGCAGCAGAACATCGTTGAGGATTGTCACTGCAACCGCACCCTTAGGCTGATCAGCGTGCTCGGCGAGAATGGCATCGATATCTTCCTCAATGCCAGCTTTGTGACGGCGCAGGACTTTCTGGAACAGCCTCTCGCTGTGGTTCAACCCTTCAAATGGGTCTGCTTTGGCGGATTGGTCATCCTCACTGGTCACAACAGAGTCGAAATAAGCAATGAAGTCCGGCAGGGCTGCGTCTGAGCGGTTGAAGATCAGGTTTTCCGCCAGTTCGCGTTCATTTACCGGGATTTCCGCATAAGGCTTGACCTGCGCGGGATTGAGAATGGCCATATCGAGCCCAGCCTCAACGGCATGATATAGAAAAACGCTATTGAGTACCTTGCGTGACGCAGGAGAAAAACCAAAAGAAACGTTGCTGACACCCAGGGATGTATGCACCCCGGGCAGCTCTTTCTTGATCAGTCGTATACCTTCCAGGGTCTGGATGGCAGAATCGCGGTAGATTTCTTCTCCGGTGGAGAGGGTGAAGGTCAGGTCGTCAATGACGAGGTCTTCAGGCCGCAGATCGTACTCTGCTGCCAGCTCCACCAACCGGCGGGCGATCTGCAGTTTGCGTTCGGCTGTGCGCGCCATGCCTTCTTCATCGATCGTCAGCCCCAGCACAGCCGCGCCGTGCTGGCGTGCCAGGGCGAAAATGCGTCGGGGTTTGGCGTCGCCAGCCTCAAAGTTAGTAGAGTTGATCAAACAGCGCCCAGGAACAGTCTCAAGAGCCGCCTCGACCACATCGGGTTCAGTCGTATCGATCACCAGTGGCACCGGCACTTCGAGGGTAAGTCGTTTCACCAATCGGCGCATCATCTCCGCTTCGTCGCTGCGTTCGGTGACGGCTACGCTAACATCGAGGGCATGCGCGCCAAAATCCACCTGGTCGCGGGCAATCTGGAGCATACCGTCGTAGTCCTCAGCCAGCAGCAGGCGCTTGAAGGCGCGGGAACCCTGCGCATTGAGGCGCTCACCGATAACAAAGGGCGCAGGCTGCTGCTCGATTGCCACTGCCTGGACCGAAGAAGCCAGGGAAGCGAAAGTTTCCGGTTCGATTTTTGAGGGGGTGATGTTGGCAATTTTTTGGCTCAGAGCGTGGATGTGGGCAGGTGTGGTGCCGCAGCACCCGCCGACAACACGAATGCCGTAACGGCTGACATATTCAGATAGAGCAGACGAGAATTCCTCTGCCTGCATGGGGTAGACCGCCTCACCATCGACGTTCATCGGCAAACCAGCATTGGGGATGCAGGAAATGGGCAGTTGCGAGTGCTCGCTCAGGTAGGAGATCGCTCCGCGCATGTGCTCGGGACCCGTGGAACAATTGATCCCAACCACATCCACGCCCGTGCCCTCGAGGATCGAGAGCACGGCAGTGATGTCGGTGCCGAGCAGCATTTTGCCGTTGACATCCAGCGTGACCTGTGCCTGGATGGGCAGCCTGATGCCTTCTTCTTCGAAAGCCAGGTGGATGCCGTGAATGGTAGCTTTGACTTCCAGGATGTCATTGGAGGTCTCGATCAACAACAGATCCGCGCCGCCCTGGATCAGCCCGCGGGCTTGCTCGCGGAAAATATCCACCAACTGTTCGTAACTGATGTTGGACATTTCAGGATCGTTGGTGGAAATGAGTTTTCCCGAGGGTCCGATGGAACCGGCGACGAAGCGAGGTTTATCGGGTGTGGTGAAATCATCAGCGGCTTTACGGGCGATCTGTGCCGCAGCAAAATTGATCTCGTGGGTTTTATCTGCAAGGCCGTAATCAGCCAAGGTGAGGCGATTAGCCCTGAAACTGTCGGTTTCGACGACATCAGCGCCAGCTTCGAGGTAAGCTCTGTGAATCCTGGCAACAGTTTGAGGAGAAGAAAGAGTGAGATAGTCATTACAGCCCAAGTAGCGCTCTCCGCCAAAATCCACGGCGGTTAGTTTCTGCAGCTGCAGCATGGTACCCATGGCACCATCGAAGATCAGCACGCGCTTATCCAGCTCCCTGAGATAAGAGTCCTTCTTGGTCAGATTCTTGTTGGTCATCTTTGCCACCTTATAAAAAATACCTCACCTGGAGGTATCCCTTCACAGTCTGTTTTTTTCCCTCTTATTTGCCAGGAAGAAGAGGGTATGAACGAGTAAAATGAGTTTATCATATTA
>Ga0079098_1023100_pt1 | contig 11963 bp, 9 predicted proteins | sample ADurb_H2B_01_Slu_FD_74559 | JGI IMG/M metagenome (GOLD analysis project Ga0079098, IMG submission 74559) | Active sludge microbial communities from Illinois, USA, of municipal wastewater-treating anaerobic digesters - ADurb_H2B_01_SludgeMetaT... | ecosystem: Engineered > Bioreactor > Anaerobic >...
AAAAAAGGGAGTACCCACTTTAGCCTGTTGCTCTTTAGACATGCCTACACCATTATCAACAATGGAGATAAACATTTCTCCCATACTCTCATTTAAGCCAGTGCTGATAACCAATTTAGGGTTAGTAGTTTCCTCCATGGCCTCTAGGGAGTTTTTAACCATGTTGATCATAACCTGTTTAATCTGATTCTCGTCAACTAGAACAGGTTTTTCTTCTGGGTTCAGCAAGAAATAGACTTTAATATTTTTAGCGGAACATTGGGTTTTTAGTACTAGCTCCATTCCTTGTAAAAATTTATTAAGGGGGATTTTTTTCAGTTCAGGAGATCTAGGTTTAGCAAAAGCTAAAAAGTCAGTGACTAGGTTATTAACCTCTTGTACTTCTTGTTCGATGACTGAACAATATTTTCTTACTCCTTCATCCTGAATTTTAGCTTGGATAAGCTGATTAAATCCTTTAATGGTAGTTAAAGGATTTTTAATTTCGTGGACAATCCCGGCAGCCATTTGACCTAAACAAGCTAACTTTTCTCGCTGCTGTATTTTTTCTTGTTCTTTTTTCATTAGAGTTACATCTGAGGCTATACCAATAGCTCCAATGATTTCCCCCTCTACATTAATAACTGGAGCAGAATGAAAAAGAATTTCTTTTCTGGTGCCCTTAGGAGTAATCAAGGGGGTTTCATAGATTTTCTCTAGCTTTTCATTCCGAAGAGTACGGCTTAAGATTCCTTCTTGATTAAACTGCAGTAAGCGGTTGAGTTTAGTAGAATCCAAGCCCAGAATACTTTGTTCCTCCATTTCCACCAATTGGCTAAAAGCTTTATTACACATGATTATCTTACAGTTCTTATCTACTACCAGTACTGAGTTATTAATAGAATTAAGAATAGTTTGGGTTTGGAGTTGCAAGTTTTGCAGCTCCTGTTCCTTTTTAGCTTCGGTAAATAAACATAAGAAGCCCCCGTTGTCTAGTTTATAAACATCGGTTTTTAAATCAATATTTATTCCGTTACAATTTTGTAGGTTAACCAACTTATTTCTAATAGGTCCTTTGTCCAAGGTAATTTGTTCAGACAGTGAGTTGATAGGCTGAGATTTAAGGGAAAACATTTCAATAATTTCTCTATTGGACAGCCCATAAAGCTCTTGCTTTTGACAACTAGAAACCTCTTCCGCTTTTTTATTGGCAAAGGTTAACCTAAAGTTATGATCATGGGTGGTTATACCTAAAGGAAGGTCATCCAGAATGTTAGCCATATACTGCCCAGCTTTTTCTAACTTCTCATAAGGATAAGTAATGGCACTAACAAACATTCCTTGAAAAAGATAATAATAAGAAGTCAGCCTTAGGAGGTGACCCAGCAGATTATAGAAAGAAGTAACTGTTGAATATAAGGTGAAGGATAGTTCGCCAACTATAGTTAAAAGTAAAGCTAAAAAAATATAACGGTAGGTTAGAAGATCTCTTTCATTTATTTTCTTCTTTAGCCGATACAGGCTGAGAAGAAAAATACTAATAGTAAGATAGGCTAAAAGAATTTTAGCTGGAGTCGGTCCTTGCTGAGTGAAGAGAACTGGTAACAAATTAGGGTAACAAGTAATAAATAGGGAAAGCCCCACCGCAGAAATTAGGGAGAAAAAGAGACCCAGCCACTTATTAATAGTTAAACCAGGTATTTTTATAGTAATCATTAACATAGTTAAAGCCTCTAGTAGGCGGCAGGGCAGTAAATATCTGAGGGTTAAATCTAAATGTTGATCATTGTAGAAATCAAAAAATAAGGCGAAGTAAAGATGAAATATTTCAAAGATGCTTACCATTAGGAAGCCAAAGCAGATAATATGGTTAAGGGGAGGATTACGTTCAAAGGTATGCCAAACTACTAGAAAGGTAGCTAGGGCTATAAAAATACAAACCAGCTCTAAGGTTGTATGCAATACATTAAGATCTTTTGCCCACAAAGTTGGCAAGAAGAATTTAGCTAAGACAAAATTCAAGAACAATAAGAGACTAAATTCTCCTAAAAGATTTTTTATATTTTGGGGGGAAACAGAAATTTTTAGATTATCCAATTCAATAGTCTTTAAATCCATAATAGTTTTAGTCACCCTCCCCTAGCGTTTATCTTTATTATAGCATATATTAACTAAAAAAGTATTAAATTGTATATTGATTGAATAATATGTCGAAGCAATAAAGAAATTAAAGGCCTTTCAATGCAGGAGATTTTCCAAATCGGCTAAGGTTAAGGGAGGACTAAACAGATAGCCCTGAATCCTATAACAACCTAATCTAGTTAGAAAATTCAATTGCTCTTTATTTTCTACCCCCTCAGCAACTAAACTTAGACTAAGGTTTTGTGCTAGAGCAATGATAATTTCTACAATAAAGGATTCATTTGTATTAATATCCTTAACGAAAACTTGGGGAATTTTCAAGGTATTAATGGGGAATTTTCTTAGATAGCTTAAAGAGGAATAGCCTGTGCCAAAATCATCTAAAGAAACTTCTAAGCCTAGATTTCTTAAAGACTGCAGTTTCCTAATGGTTTTTTCCGCGTTCTGCATAGCTATACCTTCGGTAATCTCCAAATTGAGGTATTGGGGAGGAAAACCGGTTTCTTTTAGGACATCAGTAATCAGTTGCAACAAGTTATCTTCTTGAAATTGACGAGGGGAAAGGTTAACACTTAAAGTTAACTGCTTATTCAAGTCTTTTATTTCTTTACAAGCGGTCCGCAGAATCCATTCTCCTATACTGAGAATGAGTCCTGTTTCTTCAGTTATTGGAATAAACTCGCTGGGGGAAATGAAACCTAGGGTAGGATGCTGCCAACGCAAAAGAACCTCTACTCCGGTAACATTACCAGTGTTTATATCAACTTGTGGTTGATAGCAGATGCTCAATTGCTGCTTCTCTAAAGCTTGATATAAGTCATATTCTAGTAATATTCTTCTAGAAATTAACGCATGGATATTAGGGGTATGAAACTGATAGTTGCTTTTACCTAATTTTATGGCCTGATACATAGCTATACTGGCGTTTTGGGTTAGAGTTACTGCATCCGTTCCATCATGGGGATAAATAGCAATTCCCATGTGGCACGAAATATGAATGGTTTTTCCTTGTAAGAAAAGGGGTTGTGATAATTCCTGCTGAATTTTTTCCGCTATCTTAGTTATATCAGGTAAGTGGGTAACTGGATCTAGAAGAATGCTGAATTCATCACACCCCTGATAAGCAATAGGAATCCTTTCTGAAAAACGGAATTGAAGTTTTTGAGCGATAGTTTTTATGATTAAATCACCAAATTCATGACCCCAGTTATCATTAATAATTTGCAACCTGTCTAGATGGAAGAAGATAACTGCTAATATTTCTCTTTCGCCATTAAGGTTGGAGATAGCTTGGGTTAATCTCTCTTGGAATAGTTTCCTATTGGGCAAAGATGTTAAAGGATCATAGTAGGAGATATAGCCTAATGCTCTTAGAAAGCTATTATCTAAGAGGGTAAAGGTCTGCCGGATAATAAATATAATTAGGGAAAAAACTACCCAGGGAATCAGACTGTTTACTTCGGGAATATAGCTAATCATAATGTTTAATAAAATTATTAGATTAAAGTATGGTAGAAAAAGGCGGAGGTAGTCAGATTTATTCAGCAAAAAAGTATTTGCTGATAGGCCTGGTTTTTCTGCAGTATAAAAAACAGAAAGACCTATTAATAAGATAACTAAAGTATAGAGGGGTTCGAGCAGATAACCTCTGGAAAAATATAAATCCCCCTTAGCCAAGGGAGTAGGAAAGTACCAGCTTAAGGCCGTGGCAGTGGTAATGATAAGGAAAATATCAAAGGACAAACTAAGGGTACCATAATTACTTTTTCTCTCTTCTGCCCAATATACTAGGGCTGAAGAATAAGCCATAGGCTGTAGGAGATAGGAGAGTCCTAGCCAATATGGATAAGGGAATATAGTCTGTAAGAATATTTCATAGTAGCTAGAGATTAATTTCCCAGCTAGATAGCTAACGGTACCTAAAAATAAAAGAAACCAGAAGATTCTTCTTTGACTACTAACTTTTCTGTAACTGTGGAATAAAGAGAGGCAGGCAAGGCCGGACCCTAAAATAGGGAAAACATCCCTGCCAAGAATCATTAATCTATCATTGTTTTGCCAGTAAAGGAGCCAGGCATAGTAACTAAGGATATATAAGACTACATAATAAATAATTGTTTCCTTTCTTTTAATTAAATTCATTCTTCTCCCCTTTCTTAGAAGCCTTTTACCAGATAATTGGGAATGGTCTTTCTTTAGCATATGAGGAAAAGTAAGGGAAGTTGAAAAAGAAAAACGCAAGAAATCTTGCGTTTTAAATCTTACCTACTGTCTCCCACTGAATTGTTAGTCCCTCATTGTTAGGCTGCCAGTTAGCCGGAGCACCTTTATTATTACCTTGGGTAAACTGGAGAGCTTGAATAACCCTTATTAATTCCGGGATACTACGACCAACGGAATTAGGGTACTGTAAAATGCATTTAATTAATCCTTCGGGAGAAATAATAATTACTGCTCTATTGGCTGTTCCGGTATCTTTATTTAAGACTTGATAAGTTTGGGCAATCTGCTGATTATGGTCTGAAAGAATAGGATAGGTCACTTTACTCAGGGAAGGAGAGCTTTGGGCGAAAATTTTGTGTGCATAAATGCTATCTGTACTAATAGCTATTACTTCTACTCCTAACCCCTGAAATTCTTGGTAATGGTCAGCCACGGCTGCCAATTCTGTTGGTCAAACAAAGGTAAAATCACCACCATAAAAAAATAGCATTAACCATTTTTGACGAAAATCCGTTAGACTAAGGGTAACTTCTTTTCCTTGCTGATAAGCTGTTCCGCTAAAGTAAGGAGCTATTTGGTTTAAGAGACCTTCTTGATATGTATTAGCTTCCACTGTTTTTTCACCTCCTGCTCTCTTTATTTTGTCTAATTCTCCTTATTCTATGAGGCTAAAAGGAAATCTTAAGACCTTTAAAGGAAATCAGGTGGCATAGAGGAACTAGCGGTGGGAACAGATGAGCTGACTAACTTATTAGCCCTATTATTTAATAGATCTACTCTTTCAGAGGCATAATAAAGATAATTTGAAAGGCTGAGAAAGAGGAGATAAGATGGCTAGTATCATTGAAACCTCATTTAGGACTATAATAGGTTTTATTGTACTCTTAATTCTGACAGTGTTACTTGGCAAAAAACAGTTAGGTCAGCTAACAATTTTTACCTATATAACTAGTATTGCTATGGGAAATATTGCTGGGGATATGGTGATTCATAGTGATATAAGTCTTGGTGATGGTATAACTGGTCTTGTAATGTGGGCTTTGCTTACTTTTGTTATAGAATATATAAGCTTAAAGTCATCAAAAGCCAGGACATTTCTAGATGGTGAACCAACAATTGTTATCAAAAAAGGGGTTATAATGCAAAAGGAATTAGCTGCCCAGAGGTTGAATATGGATGATCTGACAATGCTATTGAGAATTAATAATGTATTTTCTATTCAGGAGGTAGATTATGCTATTCTAGAACCTAATGGTCAGCTTAGCATACTCAAAAAGCCTGAATTAGAGTCTGTGAGCAGAAAGGATATGCAAATACCAGTAGAAAATCCTCTTTACATACCTACCGAAATTATAGTTGATGGAAAATTGGTAGAAAAAAATCTTCAAGAATTAAATCTTGAGCTGAAGTGGGTCAACTCCCAACTGCAGCAAGCTGGGATAAGCTCCATTGAAGAGGTTTTTTTTGCAGAGCTACAAAGGGATGGTAGTCTTTTTATCAGTAAAAAGGCTGGTTAGGAGGTCAAATTAAACTTGTTAGTTCCTGGGTAACAAAAGGGACTAGCAGTTTTTTTTTATATTATTATGGTATTATAAAATAAAAGTTTTCAGTGAGGTGTTTATTTAATGCTGATTTATGAAAATGATTCAGATAAAGTTATCATTGTTCTGCATGAAATTTATGGGGTTAATAAACACATCATAAATATATGTGAAATACTATCAAAACGTAAGTATGATGTTATTGCTCCTAACTTGTTGAATGATGGGATTAGGTTTAGTTATGATCAAGAGGAGGTTGCCTATAGCTACTTTATGAATGAAGTAGGTTTTGAAGTTGCTGAGCAGCAGATAAAAGAAATTCTCTACAAAGTAAGATCATCTTATAAAAAGATTTACGTGCTTGGCTATAGTATTGGAGCTACCCTTGCTTGGCTGTGTAGTCAGACCGGACTATGTGATTTGGTTGTTGGATTTTATGGTTCAAGAATACGGGATAATCTTTTGCTAGTACCTAAATGTCCTACTTTGTTATTTTTTCCTACTGAAGAGAAAAATTTTGCTGTGGATGATTTGTTTATAAAGCTAAGTAAGGTGAACAATCTCACCGTAAAAAAAATAGATGGAAAACATGGTTTTGCAGATCAATTTTCCAAAAATTATAATAACAAATCTGCCCTTACAGCCAGTAAAGAGATTTTATTATTTATCAAATCAATATCAGCCCAAAATAGAGACTATACAAAACAATACTAGGAATATTACAGAATAAATTAAGAATCTATCTAATGTTAATTTGAACAGAAAGGATTTTGAACTTTTGTTGAGGTTTCTAGGACACGATCAAAGTTATATAGAGTATTTACTTTCACACATCTTTTTGGTCGTTTTTTCCTTATATATAAGACTATTATTTTTCAAGTAAAGCTTTAATAGTTTCATCCAGTTTTTCTGGTGCATATGTTGGTGCATACCTAGCAACAACCTTCCCATTTCTATCTACAAGAAATTTAGTGAAGTTCCATTTAATATCATCGCCAGTTGTACTAAAGCCGTATTCTTGTAACTGTTTATATAATCCTTCTGATGCAGCATCTTCCTCTGCCTTTGGTGCTTCGGCCTTTAAGAATTTATACAAATCAGATGCATTTTCACCGTTCACATCAACCTTGGCAAAGGTTTGGAAGGTTGTCCCAAAGTTTATCTTGCAGAACTGTGAAATCTGCTCATTATCGCCAGGAGCCTGCTCAAAAAACTGATTGCTTGGAAAATCCAACACTTCAAAGCCTTGCTCCTTATATTTAGCATAAAGCTTTTGAAGACCATCATATTGAGGTGTGAATCCACAACCTGTAGCCGTATTAACTATTAATAGCACTTTACCTCTATATTCATTCATGGAAATTTCATTCCCATTTATGTCCTTTACCTTGTAATCATAAATCATATTGTTCCCTCCTTAATTGATTTTTAGTTAGAAACCCAGCTAGTGTATCTTGTATATTACCGTTTTTTAAAATCACATTGTAGGAATATTGACTATACCATATTGTTTACCAATTTCATACTTTTATTAACATCAGTCTTTAAGAATTTAACCTTTCCTTCCATAATAGAGATTTAGGATTTAAGTCCTTGACTAGTTAGGCCATTAGACCTATGTGTTAAGGGGGAAAAAAACTATAGAATGAGGGTAAGGTACATACATAAACCAACAGATTCACTTTTAATGTTAATATTGTGTTTATTCTTCTCATACTTTAATTCATGTCATGTAGGGAGGGGAAATATGGAACTGATTAAAGAAGAAAAAGGAAGTATAATGCTTTTACTTTGCTTAGCTTTAACAGTGCTAATGGGTATTGCAGCATTAGCTGTGGATGTAGGAAACCTTTATTCAGTAAGAACAAGATTAGTTAATACTGCTGATTCTGCAGCTCTTGCAGGAGTAGCTTTATTACCAAAAAATCCTGCAGAAGCTGCAACTACTGCTAAAGAATTTGCCCAAAAAAATGGGGTAAGTGATTGCCAAGTAAGCATAGAAAATGACAATAAGAAAATCACTGTTACTGTGCAACAGCAAGTACCATATTTTTTCGCTAGAGCTTTAGGTTTTACCACTGAAATGGTTAATGCTATAGCAGCAGCCCAAGTGGCTCCATTATCTTCTGCTACTGGAGTAATCCCTTTCGGAATAGAAAAACAAAAATTTGTTTTTCATCAACTTTATACCCTTAAAGAAGGTGGAGGAAACGGATATAGTGGTAATTATGGAGCTCTAGCCCTTGGAGGAACTGGTGCTTCTAACTATCTTAGTAATATTATTTATGGTTATCAGGGTACTTTGCATGTTGGTGATTGGGTATCTACTGAGCCTGGAAATATGTCTGGGCCTACTTCTACTGGTGTTAATAGCAGAATTAATAATAGTACTGATGGCTCTACTTATAATAACTATTCCAAGAACTGTTCAAGGGTAGTAACAGTACCGATTTTGGATTCTTTAGATGTTAATGGAAGGAAGGATGTAGAAATCGTTGGCTTTGCTAAGTTCTTTCTGCAAGGTGTAGGGGGACAAGGCAATAACAACTATGTTACTGGCTATTTTCTAGAGGAATTGGCTGACGGTGAAGGTGATAGTACCGCCCAAGATTTTGGTTTAAGATCTACTAAGCTTATCCAGTAGAGAAATAGTTTATACTAGGTCTTCCCTCTTCAAGGGTATTTTTTTCAGCTTCTAAGTTACCTATCTATAATTCCATACCTTAATGAGTGGAGCTCCATGATATTCATATATTTACTAGCACCTTTCGACATACATTTCCTGAATTCCCATAATATATCTGATATTATATTTAAAGACACAATTTTCTGAAAGGGTGACATGAATATTGGATTTTCATTATGCTATAAACCTAAAAAACTTAAAAATATCCCCGGAAAGAAAAACAGTTATAGATTTGTTAGCTGAAACCTTAATAGTATTTCTATTTAGCTTTTTTATAGCAAAATCTTTTTTACCGAGTTTATGGATTAATTATACAAATGAATGTCATACTACTATAGAATTACTTTGCGCATTTATAGCCTTTACTACATTTATTACAGTCTGGAATGTTTATGAAAGTAATAAGCTGATTAACCAGATCATAGGTTTTGCTTTCCTTATGATTGCTATTTTTATTGTTTTTCATGCCTATTTTTCTATTAATCTTGATATTGGTCACTCGGATCAACGACTACATCAGTCTATATATTGTATGTTGTTAAGCCAAATTACTGCAACTTGTATTATCCTGTTAGCTAGTTTTAAAGCATCTAATCTAAAGATTAATAAGTGGGCTGGGCTCTTAGTAACTTTGGCAATTACCTTCTGTTCTTTATTCCCAGTCTTTAAGTACCCAAATCTCTTAGTTTACGAATATGTTAATTTTTTTAATCAAAACGTTAGTTATATTTTAATAATAGTTTCATGTATCTGTCTATATAGGTTAAAAAGCGAAATTAACAACAGAGATCTCCTCACATATAGATACATATTTATAGCTGCAATCATAACTATATTGTCCCAGATTTGCTTTATATCTTATCAAACAATACACTCATTTTATAATATTCTCTCGCACTTTCTAAAAGCAGTATCCTATTATTACCTTTTCAAAGGCATTTTTATTAGTTCTATCACCTATCCCTATGATAAATTAGAGAGAACAAGTGAGTTTATAACTAATATTATTGATTATTTACCTATTGGCTTAATCACATACAATAGTAATCTGGATATTACTTTTAGTAATAAAAAAACTGAAAAAATATTAGGTTACAAAAGAGAAGATATACAGAAAAAACAACTATTTGCTGAATTGGTATCGCAAGATGGTAAACAAGTTAAAGACTATATAACGTCAATAAAAAACAATTTCGGCAAGGAAGTTAAAGTTAAAGTTAATAGCTACAGGTTAGAAAATGAAGAAATTATTGCTATGTTTAGCGATGCCCGGGAAGAACAAGAATTAGAAAATTTGCAACTACAGACTAAAGCAATACTGGATTCTATCGAAAACCCAGTACTAATTTTTGATCATAATAGAAAAATAATTGCAGTTAATAATGCTTTTAAGCAAGTAACAAAGGTTGATTTAGAAACCGCTATTGGTTCGGAATTCAATAGACTTAAGAGATTACTTCAATTTAAAAAAAATAAGTCAAATAGAGATAAATTTTATGAGGCTTCTATTGTTACATTATTAGGTGATAAAAAAGAATTATTAATTCATACTGCTCCAGTAAAAAACATAAGTGGAGAATTTATTGGAAGCATTGTTTTTGTCTGGGATATTACCTCTAATAAAGAAGAACAAGATAAGCTATATCAACAGGAAAAGTTAGCTGCTTTAGGTCAAATGGCAGCAGGGATTGTACACGAAATAAAAAATCCTCTAACTACTATTAAAGGTTTCTGTCAACTAATTAATTTTAATACGGAAAATGAGAAAGTAAAAAGATACACCCGAACCATTGAGGAAGAGGTTAGTGATATGAACAAGGTGGTTAGTGAATTTTTAAATTTTGCCAAACCTCAACCTCCTATTCTGAAGGAGATAGAGCTAAATGAACTAATTAAATCTATGCTTATTCTTCTAGAGAGCCATTGTTTTATAAAAGGGATAGAAATTAGTTTTATTTTCCACCCTGATCAGAAAACAATTATGGCAGATGAATCACAATTAAAACAGGTGGTTTTAAATATTGTAGAAAATGCCATTGATGCTGTCTGTGAAGCTCAAGAACCAAACATTATTATTACTACTGGATTAGTACAAGAGAATAATGAAACCTTTATAGCTATTAAAGATAATGGACATGGTATGTCAGAAATGCAGAAGAATAAGGTTGGTATCCCTTTCTTTACTACTAAAGATAAGGGTACAGGCTTAGGTCTAAGTATCTGCTACCAGATAATTAAAGAACATAACGGGAGAATTGTTATTGAAAGTAAAGAAGGAAAAGGGACAACATTTAATATTTATTTACCTACAAAGGAAAAGTTACTAGCATAATTTAGAAAGAATCTTAGATAAATAGGAAAGAGGTAGTTATATCTTTCTTATTTATCTAAGATTTTTTAGTAATCTAAGCTATACTCAGCAATAATGATATTCATTTTATCTATTTTTCGGCGGATGCTACAAATATACTCATGTTAGCACAACAATCTCCATTAATAGATTGTGAGTAGCAATTCTCCCCTGCATATTCAATTTCTATATTCTTAAGACCTGATTCTAGAAACCATGTTCTGACTTCACTCCTATCAAATCCTAACCAGCGTGCATGCTGTTCCTCTAATAGAAAATTAAACTCATGCTTGTCCAAGTCAGTAATAATAACTCTCCCTCCTGGTTTGATAACCCGAGCCATTTCCTTAATTGCTTTTTCAGGTGAATCTACATGATGCAGACACATGTTTGCAAAACAGTAATTAACAGAATTATTAGCTATCGGTAACTCTTCAGCTATACCAACACGATAGAAGATTCTATTAAACTTATGAAACTTTTTTCGCATAACTTCTAGCATAAGTTCTGATTGGTCTATAGCAACAACCTCTAGGCCTTTACGAACAAGGCCTTCGGTAATGAAGCCAGTTCCTGCTCCAATATCAGCAGCTCGTTGACCTGATCTTAATTTAGCTTTTGAGAAAGCTTTATCTCTAATTCGTTGTGAGAATAGGTCTTCTCTCATTTCATCCCACTGCTTGGCTATCTGATTAAAGTATTCTTTGCTACCCACGATTCATCCCCTCCTATAATTAATTAAAAGCAAGTTTTATGGTTAACAGATACATATATGTAATTATTAACCATATATTATCAAAAAAAGTATATTTAGTCAACATTTTCATGTAATTATTCAAGAAAAATAGCCAATAGCAGAAAAAATGTAAAAAATTGTATATAAGCTTCTTGCTTGTAACATTTTTCTAATCAGGTAAAATTGTAACACTTTTCTCTACTATACCTGGCTTCAAAAGGGGTCAATCCTTTCGGGTATAAGAGAAGCATGAGGCTAGTCCTGTTCTTTTAATGAGCGAAAATTTAAATATAAGGAGCACACCCC
>Ga0079098_1023842_pt1 | contig 11761 bp, 8 predicted proteins | sample ADurb_H2B_01_Slu_FD_74559 | JGI IMG/M metagenome (GOLD analysis project Ga0079098, IMG submission 74559) | Active sludge microbial communities from Illinois, USA, of municipal wastewater-treating anaerobic digesters - ADurb_H2B_01_SludgeMetaT... | ecosystem: Engineered > Bioreactor > Anaerobic >...
AAAAAAAAACCTAATAGTCCATTTAGTGATTAGTGAACCAGCTCAACTGGTAGCTCAACAGGAGTTAGGTCATGACTGGGATAAGTTATTAGCTTTTAAATATACTAAGGAAATAAGGGAGAACAAACTAAAAGTCTGGGACATTAATGATTTCTCCTCCCCTATAGCCAGCGGTTCCTTTGTCAGTCAAGGAATGATGATTGTACCTACCAGTATGTCTACTTTGGCAGCCATAGCCCACGGTCTTTCCTCTAATCTAATACAAAGAGCTGCAGATGTAATGATTAAAGAAAAAAGACCCTTAGTCTTAGTTCCTAGAGAAACACCCTTAAGTACTATTCATTTGAAAAATATGCTGGATTTGTGTCAAGTGGGAGTACACATAGTTCCTCCAGTACCAGCCTTTTATTGCCGCCCGAAGTCTCTAGAGGATATAGTTGATTTTGCTTTAGGAAGAATTTTAGATGTTTTAGGAATTGAGCATGAACTCTATCAAAGATGGACAGGTCAAGTTGGGACTTCAATTAGTAAAGGGGGAATGATGGATGCATAAAAGATTTGGCCTATTTATAATTCTCTTCTTAACCTTGATTACTAGTAGTGTTTGTGTAGAGAAGTTTTTATTGACAGGTAGTCTTTTTCCTTGGCAGGACTCAAAGAAACCTATAACAGAAATTAAAATAGGTCTTTTACCTATTGAGGAGAGTTTACCTTTTTTAGTGGCACAAGAAAAAGGCTATTTCAGTCAAAAAGGATTACCCGCTCGGCTAATCTTTTTTTCTAGTTCCATGGAGTTAAACCGGGCTTTAGCAGCTAAGAGGATTGATGGAATGGTGGGGGATATAATTGGTGCCGCTCAGCTAGAAGAGGAAGGAACAGATACAGCAATTGTATCTCTCTGTCTGGGAGCTAAAGCCCAGGAGGGTAGATTTGCTATTTTAGCAGCTCCTAATTCTGGGATTAAGTCAGTGAGGGAGTTAGCCGGAGTACCTATTGCCATTGCTAACAATAGTTTATCTGAGTATGTGACGGAGAATATTTTAGCTCAGCACAAAATACCTCCCCAAAAAAGAAAAGAGGTTATTATCCGTCCTCTAGCCATGCGTTTAAAAATGCTAGTTAATGGACAAGTAAAGGCAGCTACCTTGCCTGATCCCTTAGCTGCTAGCGCTAGGGAGGAGGGAGCAATATTACTAGCTGATGATACCCAGGGAGACAATATTTCTCAATCAGTATTATTATTCAGGCAAGATGTTTTAAATCAGCGTTCTAAAGACATAAAGAAGTTTATGCAGAGTTATGCCTCTGCTGTTAAGAATTTAAACGGTCAAGAAGAACAAGACAGAGAACTATTAGTTAGAAAAGGGATTATTCCTAGTAATGTTGATAATACTTATAAAGTCAACCAATTTTCTGCCCTCCAGCTTCCATCTAAAGGAGATATAGAAAAAGTTCTAAACTGGATGAAAAGCCGAGGGATAGTTTCTTCTGAAATTACCTATGATAAGTTGGTTAGTACTGAGTTTTGTCCTAAGAAAAAATTATTTGGTTTTGGAGAAAATAAATGATTAACTTTTTAAACCCTATTAAAAAGGAATTAAATAAGGTAGAGCAGTATGTCAATCAGGTATTAGAAATGGAAAAGGGTCCATTGGCGGAAGTATATTGCCACTTACTGCAAGTCAAAGGTAAGTATTTGCGTCCTGCCCTTTTTCTTTTAGCTGGTCGTTTAGGTCAGGCTTACAGTTCTATCAAATTTGTTCCCATAGCTGCTGCTATGGAGATCTTGCATATGGCTACTCTGGTTCATGATGATATTATAGATTCAGGGCAGGTAAGAAGAGGAAAGGCTACTATTAATCATTTGTTTGGCAATGGTTTAGCGGTACTAGCCGGAGACAGTTTATTTGCCAAAGCTTTTCTAGTTTTTTCCCAACAGGAGACTCCTTTGACTATGCAAACCATGGCCCAAGTAGTAGTATCAATTTGCAACGGTGAAACAGAGCAAATTTTAAATACTTATAATATAAGGCAGGGGGAAGGAGAATACTTAGATCGGGTAGGTAGAAAAACCGCTTCTTTCTTTGCTGCTAGTTGCTATTTAGGTGCTAAGCTAACTGATAATCAGCAGGAAACTAGTCAAGCTTTACAAGAATATGGTTTTAATGTGGGAATGGCTTTTCAAATATCTGATGATTATTTAGATTTGGTAGGTGAGGAGAGAAAGGTAGGTAAGACTTTGGGCAATGATCTACAACAGGGAATTATGACTTTACCTATTATTTATGCCTTAAAAAACTCTCCTTACAAGGAAAGACTAAAAAGTATCATTGCGGGAAAAATGATTGCCGGAGCAGCTTTTAATGAAGCTTTAGAGATAATTCTAGAAAGTGAAGCTCTAAATCATTGTCAGCAGATAGCAGGGGGTTATCTTAACCAAGCTGCTTTAAGCTTATCTATACTGCCAGAAAGTAAATATAAGGATTGTTTGAAGGAAATTATAGATTTTATAGAAGCAAGATTTAATAAGACCCAATCTCTCCAGGCCTTGACTTGAAGAGATTTTGTGGTATAATTTTAATAGCTAAAAATACAAGGGTCTGTAGCTCAGTTGGTTAGAGTGCCACGTTGACATCGTGGAGGTCAGCAGTTCGAGCCTGCTCAGACCCACCATAAAAATGCTGATAGTATAGGACTTCCGGGGTTGAATAAACTTGGAGGTTCTTTTTTGTTTTTAAGTTGCTTATCTATGGCAGTTTCCATACTCATTGATTGAACCATTTATACATTACAAAAACATCAACAAGGCCTTTTTCTTTATGGTTAAAAGCTTTATGCAAAGTGCCAACTATATTAAAACCACATTTTCTCCAAAGCTCAACTGCGATTTGATTAGTGGCAACGACAAAATTAAACTGCATCCCCTTAAACCCTAATGAAATTGCTTCCTTAATGGAATGTTCACACATATTTTTGCCTATACCTTTTCCTCGGAAACTAGAATTGACCACATAGCCAGCATTACATATATGAGAACCAAGGCCAGGTTGATTTTGTCTTAAAAAATATGTTCCTACTATCTGCTCATTTTCTATTGCAACATATGTTGCAATAGGTTGTTCTATCCATATACGGTGCCCTTCTTCTTTAGAGGTATCAGGTGAAAATGAATATGTATCTCCTTTCAAAAAGGCTTCCTGTATAATTGGCCAAATTTCAGCAAAATCTTTAGTTTCTGCTTTTCTTATATTAATCATTACTCACATCTCCTATAATTGGAATATTATAATCATGCCTTTCTCCTAATTAGCTTTTCTCCCAGTTCTTTATTTGGGGTTGGCATTATAATATAATTATACCATAATAGGAAGATGCTGTAATAATAGTGTGACTGAAGTAATTAAGAAACTTCTAGTTTTAATGATTTTTGTTAGAATTTAGAGAGGCTTTTTGGGATCTATATAGACCAGGGTGTAGTGAACATTTAATAGTCCGTAAGATTAGAAAGTTACCTGTATTTATAAAGGAGCTAAGCTACGTTGCTTGTGATAATGATAAAATTGTAGGCAATATTATTTATTCCAGGGCAAGGATAATTAGTGAAGATAGTTTAGAACATGAGGTTTTATGCATGGGCCCTTTAGGCGTATTACCGCATTACCAAAAAAGAGGAATTGGTTCTAGACTGATGGCAGAAACATTAAAGAAGGCAAGTGAATTAGGATATAAGGCCGTAATTATTTTTGGAAATCCAAAGTACTATGAAAGATTTGGATTCAAAAATGCTAAAGAATTACAGAAGGGTTCTTTAACTGGGCTAAACGGAAAGTTTCATGCAGATAAAGTATTTGAGATTAAGGATGATGAACTAGAGGAATTTGAAAAAGGATTCCCATATAAAAAGAAACACGTAACTGACACTCAACTTAAGTAAACTACAACAAAGTACAAAAAGCTAGATGGTGACAATTACCATCTAGCTTTTTCTCACTAAAATTCTAATATGATTTTTATAATCTCTGTATCTGCTTCTCGCATACCATTGTAAGCTAATGGTAAAATTTTATGTAAATCCTAAGCTACATTCACGAAATCATGCCCAAAAAACTAAGAATGGCTCAAGGTTTTGCTCTTTTTGTATCCACTTTCTTATTGGACGATTACTCATAAGAAGGAAAAATATTGAATTATAGAGAATTAGAAGAATAAATTGAAGGATAAGGGACTATAGGTAATATAGCAATAAACTAGGTAGGAGGAAAGATAGATATGGGTGATAAAGAAAAGTCATTGTGGCAATTATTAAATTCCATTCATTCCAGCCCAGAAACTAGAGGGTTAATCACCATTGAATCAGTCCCCTTGCGGCCTTTTTTTGTCCGAGATGGGGACTATATTTTTTCCTTAATCGCCCTAATGGGAAAGGAGAAGGGAGAAACAAAAATTTATCGACCTCATAGTTGTCTGGTCTGGAAATACCCTGAAATGAGCTTTATAGAGATAATTAATTTAAAAAATTTCAGCTTACCAACAGTAGAGCTCACTGCTAATTCTTTAGCTAATGAAAAGATCTGCCATGACTTAGAGCAGTCTATGAAAAATAGTCAAGCTTTCACCCTGGGGGAAGAGGGTCTTGAGAAGATTTATACTGCTATTGCTTCCAAATACTCTAAAGAGAATAGCCTTATAGAAAAATTGGAGGATTCTGATAAAAAATTTTATGAATTGATGAACAAAATAAAACAATTTCTGCTGGATTCTGGGCTGAACGTTCTCCTGGAAGAGTGGAAAAGGATTTATCGGGGAATGCATAGCTACGGTTTTTGCGTTGCTGTGGTAGGAGAGTTTTCCAGGGGTAAAAGTACCTTAATCAATAAGATTCTAGGTCAGGAGATACTTCCAGTAGGCAATTTACTTACAACAGCCATGCTAACTAAGATAGCTTATGGCCCAAACCCTGGGATAGAGTATCTCCATAAGGATGGACGGAGAGAATTTTTACCGTTGGAAAATGAATCATGGGATAAATTAGTAGCTGATCCTTTTGGCAGCAATCCTGAGGGTGTTGTTAAAGTTGAAGTACCAGAAGAGTGGTTAGGACAAAGGGGAATTCAGGTAATTGATACTCCAGGAGCGGGTGATTTAAGTGATAAAGCAGCTCAACTGGTAACTGATGTCCTCACTGGTTGTGATGGAGCAATTATTACCATTAGTGCCCTGATGGCTCTTAGCCTGACAGAAAAAGCCTTTATTGAACAGCACTTAATAACCAAAAAGGTACCCCATATTATTCTGGTTATTACCCGATTAGACCTAGTAGCTTTGGAACAAAGAAATCAGGTGATAGACTATATCAAAGAAAAGTTAGCTCTATGGAAATTGGATATCCCGGTATATATTCCTCAGGATGTTTTAGGTATTGAAAAATATCAAAATATAGTGGGAATCGAGAAAATCAAAGAGGCAATAGTTTCCTGGCAAGAAGATAGTCATCACCAAGAATTAAAGATGCAAAGTCTTCGTTTAGAGATCAAATATCTTCTGGAAACTGCTCAAGGTATGCTGCAGAGGGAAAAAAAGGCATGGGATTTATCTAAAGAAGAGAAATTAGCTTTACTGACAGAACAAAGGAATGAATTACAAAAGCTTAGTTTACGGTGGGAAGATTACCGATTAGAGATGTTGAAAAGATCAAATCATTGTGTAGCCCTAGTTAAAAAACTGGTAGAGGAAAGACAAGAACTAATTGTTGAAAGATTACAATTTGAATTGAGCCATGCCAACAGCCCTAAATCATGGTGGGATAACGATTTGCCCTATAGATTAAAGCGAGAGGTAGGCAATGTAGCCAAAGGCATTGAAGATGGACTCAAGGAAAGATTTTCCCAAGACTTGAGATGGCTTAATGAGGCTATCAATAAAGATTTTTCTACTTTTGTAGGGGTTGATAATATAGAGCAGCAGGAAAGAAGGAATGGGCTGGACCCTAAATTACTAAATAATGAGATGAGGGATACAAATAAATTACGGATGTTCATGAGGGCTGGAGCGGGAGTAGCTACAATAGTAGGCTATACTATTTTCGGCCCTTTTGGGATAATTGCCAGCGTAGGCGGGGGCATTATTAGTGAAATATTGATGGGCAAGAATATTGAAAAACAGAAAGAAGATTTAAAATATCTTATAGTAGAAGTGGTAAGAAAAACACTAGATAAGGCTATGTCCACATCAGAGAAAAGGATTCAAGGTATTTATGATAAAGCGGTTAAAGAAGCAGTAAGACAAGAAAAAATATGGTTTTCTACCCAGAAGGAGATTATAGCTAAAGCAGTATCTTCTAATGGAACAGCGGAGAATCAATTAAATGGTCAATTAGAGACTGTTCAAAATATGATTAAAGAAATAAACAAGTGGGGTGAGGAAGAATGAGTACAGGGAAAGAATATGAAAAATACAAACAATTACGGATAACATTAGAAAAAATGATTTCCGATGGGGCCAAGTCTCTAGAAAAGTTGGGTATCAATCAACATGCAGAGGGACTGAATACTCTAGCTCAAAAGGTTGCTGGGGAGACATTTAGAATAATGATACTAGGGCAGTTTAAGACGGGAAAAAGCACTTTTATCAATTCTTTTCTGGGCGATGAAATTCTGCCAGCTTATGTCACTCCTTGCACTGCTATTATTAATGAAGTAAAATATGCCCAAGAAAAAAAGGCCATTTTATTTTTTAGAAATCCCTTACCAGAGAAGCTGCCTTCGGAAATTTCATCGGAAATTGCAGAGCATATCCATAAGGAAAGGGAGAACATACCACCTATTGAAATTCCTTTTGATGAAATAGAAGACTATGTGGTCATTCCTATGGGAAAAGAATTGAAAGAATCATTGTTGGAAAGCCCCTATGACAAGGTAGAACTTTACTGGCCTTTGGATCTTCTGGAAAACGGAGTGGAAATTATAGATTCTCCTGGTTTAAATGAGCATGAAACCAGAACCAGGGTTACCTTGCAATACCTATTAAATGCCGATGCTACTATCTTTCTACTAACCTCTTTAGCTCCTTGCGGGAAAGCTGAGATGGATTTTATTGAAAATAACCTTCACAGAAGTGGTTTTAATGATATTTTCTTTATTTTTAACAGATTTGATCAATTACCCCCAAAAGAGAGGGATAGGCTTAAGAATTTCGGCCTTAACAAATTAAAAGGAGAAACCAGTTTTGGGGAGAGGGGAATCTTCTTTATCTCTGCTTATGATGCTTTAATGGGCAAGATGAATAACAATTTAGAGCAGTTGGAGAAATCGGGGATTGTAGAATTTGAAAAGGTTTTATCAGATTTTCTAATCAATCAAAGAGGCAAGACGAAACTAACTCAACCGGCCAAAGAATTAAAACGGATTATCAGTGAAGCTATTTTCACCACTATTCCTGGACAGAAATCTATGTTAAATACCTCTTTGGCGGAAATTGAACAAAAATACGCTGAAGCTAAACCTAGATTAGAACAATTGGAAGTTAGAAAACAGCAGATGTCTAATCGGATTGAGCTATCCATTGAAAGAATGCTACCGGATATTAGAAGATGCATTCAAGACTATTTTAATAGTCTTAATGAGAGAATTCCCCTCTGGCTTAGTGAGATTGAATTGGAAAATGAATTTCAGGCAATGCATCCTAAAGAAAGCTCTGAACGGATTATTACTGAGCTTTTAGAAAAGATACAAGGCAAGATTGAATATGAGCAACTAGGCTGGCAGAATGAACAGCTTCTTCCTGTAGTTTCTGAGAAAATTGAGATAATGAAAGAAGCCATTGAGGCTAATATTGAAAATTTCTATATTGAACTTGATAATATTAAAATTAATATTGCTGGTGATTGCGGGCAAAAAATTGAAGGAGCAAAGGATGTCTCTGCCATTGAAAGAGTAGGGGCTGCTGCTTTGGGCTTTTTTGCTGGAGATATTGGTGCTGCCGCTATTGGCGGGAATTTTGGATTCAGCAAGACATTTTTCACCCAATTGGCTACCCAAATAGGAGCAGTGGTAGGAATGCTGCTTCTAGGTATTTCTAATCCCCTAACCATGCTGCCGGTTATAATTGGTATCGCCGTAGTAGGCTTCATTAGAGGGAAAGTCGGTGTTATAGACCAGTTGAAAGAAAAAACTGCCAAGGGAGTAATTGAAGAATTGAATAAAATATCTGGTCAGTCTATTGAAGCCATTATGGGCAATGTGAAAGATCGAGTTCAGGAAATTGGCAATGGAATTATTCATGGTTTGGAAAGTGAAATTTCTACGGTAAAAGAGCAGGTGGAATCAATAATCAGAGATATTAAAGCGGGAGAGGCAGAGGTTGCTAATAAAAGAGATGTTCTAGAAAAATGTGAAAGTAATCTGGTTCGAATCAATCAAGATTTGGATGATTTTATCCTTGCCTTACTGCAAAATAATTAGACGGAGTGTTTTAGTATGGGAGTAAATTCTATTGATACTTTAAAGGAAAACGTAGATATCGAGGGGCATTTAGCTTTTATAGAAGGACTACTTAATAAATACACCTGGGATAATGATAGGAAAAAAGAAATTGGAAACAATATTGACTTAATCCGGAAAAAACAGAATGATACAAACTTTTACCTGGTGGTAGTAGGAGAGTTCTCCAGTGGAAAGAGCAGCTTGATCAATGCTTTAATTCGAGATGATATTCTTAAATCAGATATCTTACCAGCTACAACGGCTGCTACTACCACTCTGGAGTATAATTCAGATCTGGATGTGGAGGTTTTGTACAATAGCGGTCAAATTACTACCTACAAAAAAAGCCTTTCTTTTTTTAAGAAAATCTGGATCAGAATTTTTCCTTTTGGCAGTAATAAATTAAAAGATGAGATAAAGGAATATATTTCCCGAACAACTGCCAATGAGGATATTTCTCAAACAATTCAAAAAGTAAAGATAGTTCATCCTTCGGAAGTATTAAAAAATGGATTAGTGGTTATTGATACTCCCGGTGTTAATGTGGATAATCCTCGCCATGAGAATGTTACTAAAAGTGCTATCAGGAATTTATCTGATGTTGCGATGGTGGTTATTCCTTCTGATACCCCCATATCCCAGTCTATTGTTAATTTCATTCGTAAAAACCTAATAGATGTTATATCCCGCTGTATATTTATTGTAACCAAAGTTGATTTACTTCGCCCTAAGGAAAAAGATAGGGTTTTGAGATTTGTCAGTCAAAAGCTGCAAAAAGAGTTTAATATAAAATCAGTTAATGTTTTTCCCTATTCTCCCCTTTTGGTTTTGAAAAACACTATGCCGGACGGTGATTATGAAACTAATCTTTCTTTAGAAGAAAGTAAGGCCTTGTTTGAGGAATCTTCTGAGACAGAAAAGATGGTTTATCAGATAATTAGGGAACAAAGAATGATAGTCCAACTACAAAAACTGGTGGTATTAATTAATTCTGTATTAGTAGAATTAGAGGGGGATTTGAAAGCCTTTGAGAAAAACTATGAAGAAAGACATGCCGCTTTAGAGGCCAATAAGATTAAAAATTTGGCATTTTTTATAAAAGAACAAAAGGAAAAACACCATAAGGCTATAGAGGGAGAAACCATTTCTATTCGACTGGAAATAATTAATCTAGTCAATGTTACTCAAGATAAATTATTGGAAGAAATACAAAATGAAATTTACAGCACTAAGAACAATGATGAATTGAAAAAATTAATTAAAAATAGGTTGGATGGAATTATCAAATCCACCCAGGACACTCTGCAAAAAGATTTAGCCCTTTTATTTGATAAATTTAAAGACGTAGGTCAAAAGCAAAAGGAAATATTTGAAGAAGAATTTAAAAAGCTATATGTATCTTTGGCTACCCTGGGAGGAAATATCTCCCTTGATGAAAAACGACTAGGCCAGGAAACCGCAACAGTAGTGTCCAAGGTCTTTAGTGAGCAGGTTGCAGTAGTGAAAGAGGTAGCCAATTCAGATGATAACAAAGAAACTTGGACTATTTTTGGTAGCGGCGGGGCAGGAGCAGCTATTGGGACCTTCATACTGCCCGGTATAGGTACCGCGGTTGGCTGTCTTTTGGGTTCACTTGTTTCTTTACTCTTTAAACCAGCCTTAGAGGAACAACAAAAGAAATATTATAGTGAGGTTTCCAAAACCATTGATCAGTCTTTTGCTGAATCATTGAAATCTATTGAAGAGTTTATCCAGGTAGTAGTGGATGGAATAATAGTAGATTTAGATGGGATAATCGAAAAATATTCTCAGCAGTATAATGAATTGATTAAAGCTATGATTTTACGGGATGAAAAAGAAAAAGCTCAGTTGCTTGAAAAGAGTAGAATCATTCAAGAGGATTTAAACCAACTGGGCAATAGAGAAAAACTATTGGCCAGCTTAAAAGAAAAATTGCTGGTAATATAGAAAGGGGGACTTTTAATGTTTGATTTGTTTTCCTTCATGGATAGTCATTGGGATGAGAATGATTATAATACGGATTTTTATGATCATCACCCATTAGAAGACTCTTTTAGCTATGGTTATGAGCATCATGAAGATACTTATTCTGGAGAAACGGTTATTGGCGACCCTTATCAGGATATGCAGTTTGCTCACATGCAGGAAGGAATGAACTCCTGCGCTGTAGCAGCTCAAAAAGAAATAATTCAATCGATGTTGGGAAAGGATATTCCGGAAATAGAACTTTCTTATATGGCTTATAAGAACGGCTGGTATGATCCCTCCGCTGGGACTATGCCGGATAATATGGGCAAATTATTGGAAGCTTACGGTATCCCAGTGGATCGGGGCTATGACTATTCCCTTTCTGATATTGGCACTGCTTTAGAAAAAGGAGAAAAGGTCATTGTGGGGCTAAATAGCAATGAAATATGGAATCCCCAATATGATGAAGCAGGAAACCCTATTAAACAAGCTACCGCTGGCCATGCTGTCTGGGTAACCGGATTATATCAGGATGATAACGGCAAATGGTTTGTGGTGATGAACGATACAGGAATACCGGGCGGAGGCGGAAAAGGAGAGACCGTTGGGGCAGAGGATTTCCTTAATGCCTGGAATGATTTCGATAATTTTGCCGTGATAACCAATAAAGACGGGGAAAGCATAAAGTCTAACCCTTTTGCAACTTCTGAAAACAAAGCCATGCTGGCGGGCTATTATAACAGTGACGGCACTTATCATTATGAATCGGATAATACTGACCGAGATCCTGAAACAGGAGCTATTATAAGAAGATATTAGTTAAAGTTACTCCCTCTATATATTTTTTCTATGATACTACCTAAATCACACATTTTCATTAGAAGGGTCTCTATGGATAGAAATATAAACTTTTTCTAAGTATGGATTTGAAAAAGTAAAATATCTCAGATATAGCTCCATCTTCCACCATTTGGCCAGTAGTTCTACTTAACCTCTGACACAACCATCCCATATTCTTGATGCTAGAATAATAATAGGATAACCGAAATAGAGATTTGCCTTAGCTTAGTGTAAAATTAAAATAACTAAACTAGGAGGAACTATATAATGGAGAAACACAAAAAACAATACAGTGCTAAATTACTATAATATGTTGATTTAATTAGTTTTATAATCTTTAAAACTAGAGTAACTGAATAGCCTTTTTTTATCCAGGATTCAGCTATTTCTACTTTATCTTTAATTGAGAGTTTTTTTAATAGGTCTTTAAGAATTGCTATCTCTAAGTCTTT
>Ga0079098_1013979_pt1 | contig 11667 bp, 10 predicted proteins | sample ADurb_H2B_01_Slu_FD_74559 | JGI IMG/M metagenome (GOLD analysis project Ga0079098, IMG submission 74559) | Active sludge microbial communities from Illinois, USA, of municipal wastewater-treating anaerobic digesters - ADurb_H2B_01_SludgeMetaT... | ecosystem: Engineered > Bioreactor > Anaerobic >...
AAAGTAGGATTAAAGATCTATTTAAGGAATGAGGTATATTATGTGTTAAGAAATTTAAAAAAATATATTCATAAAGTTTCTGCTCCTTTGTTTTTGCCTTCTGTAAATAAAAAGAATTGGGAGCAGCGAGTGCTTTTGATAAAAGTTGATGCTATTGGGGATTTTTTTCTCTTTACGGGTCTTTTAAAGAATTACCTACGTTACTATAGAGATAAAGAAGTATATTTAGCAGTGGACAAGTGTTGTATGAGTGTTGCTAAACTTTATCTCCCAGAAGAAAGGTTAATTTGTGTTGATAGAAACAGGTATTATTCTGACCCTGCTCACAGATTGCAGGTACTTTCGCGGATAAGAGAGATAGGTTTCTCTACAGTGATTAACTCTATTGTCAGATTGTCAATCCATGACGATTTAACCATGTATAGTGCAGGGGAAAAGCGATATGGATTCGATGTTGGCAGAAGAAAAAAACAACTATACATTACTCATAATCAGATAATTCTACCTGGGGAACCTCTGAAACATGTTTTACAGTGGGAATTAGATTTCTATAATGGCATTACAGAGGATAATCTAGCTTTAGAAGATGTACTCCCTTACATTCCATTAGAATCATCACAGTTTTCTATTGGTCATCCATATTTTGTTCTTCTGCCCGAAGCGGGACATGTACAAAGGATGTATCCTTGGGATAAGTACATAGAATTGGTGAAGGTAGTAAATAAGAATTATGGATTAAAATGTGTTGTTCTAGGAGGTGGTCAGAGTTCTGTAGTTGCCTTCACAAATAACCCTAATATTATAAATATGATTGGACAGACTGACCTTTTAGGTACACTAAAAATTATAAAAAATGCTAGCTTCGTATTAGGTAATGAGACAGGAGTAACTCATGCTGCCTGGATCATGCAGAAACCTACTATTATGATTTATGGAGGGGGACACTATACTCGCTGTGGCGGTTTTCTGCCTCTAAATCAATGCTGTCAGACCATCAATAAAGAAATGGAATGTTACGGTTGTGGTTGGAATTGTAAATTTTCAAACGAGAGATTCAAATGTATTCAAGATATTACTTTAGAAGAAATTTTAGATGAAATAGATATTCTTATTGCAAATATTGCGAATATTTCTTCTAAGCAGGAAGTTGAGGGAGAATAACGAATTTTATTTAAGATATTAAGTAATAAATATTAGAGAAATAAAGTATTTTTCCGAAGGAGGTTTTTCTTATGGATATGATAGAAGAGATTAAAAATGCTATCAGGGAGGAAATGAAAGCGCAAAAGAAATATGCCGCTTTAGCTGAGGAAGCTATTGATCCTGTCTTAAGGGACTTTTTTCTCCAGTTAAAAAAAGAAGAAGAGAATCATCAGCGTTTGTTAGCAGCTAGGTATGAAGCTATTATGAAAATCCTGGGGAAAGAAGAAAAATAGGACTGTTTAATGGAACAACAAACCAAATGGTCTTTATTTAGCAGATTTATTCAGGACGCTTATTGCAGTAAAAGTATTGAAGAGATTCTAGAGCTTTTACCTCCGTTTCTTTGTACAATTTTACAGACTGAGAAAATGCTGTTTATTGAGAATAATGAACTACTGGAAGAAGTGGAGGTCAAGCAGAGTTACGGTTACAACCAAGAAGAACTGCAGGTGGAAAAAGAGGATTTAGAGAGGGAGCCTTGGGGAACCTCTCCTGCTGAGAAAACATTCTTGTTCGGTTCCTTACCTAAAGAAGAGAATTTTTTTACTTATACCTTGTTAGTGAAGGGAAAAAAGATTTACCCTCACTACTTCGACCAAGAAGACCAGGAAATTTTTAATAGTGTGCTTTATCAACTAGCTTTATTGATTAAAAAATTTTCTTTAATAGAAAATAGTAAAACTACCTTTTTAGATACCATCCAGGCTTTAGCCAGAACTATTGATGCTCGCTGTGAAAATACCAAAGGCCACTCAGAAAGGGTAACTCAATATTCTGTTGCTTTGGCCAAAGCCCTGGGATGGTCGGAAGAACAGATAGAACATATTCGGCAAGCTGCTCTCTTGCATGATATCGGTAAGATTGGTGTCCCTGATAATACTCTAAAGAAAGAAGGTCCCTTAACCGATGAAGAATGGGAACAGATGAGAATGCACCCCTTGCATACTGTTTTAATCCTCAATGGGGTAGCAGGTTTACAGAGTATCTTATCTATGGCCCAATACCATCATGAACGTTATGATGGTGGAGGATATCCAGCAGGCATTGCAGGGGAGAATATACCTTTGGGGGCTAGAATTATTGCTGTAGCCGATGCCTTTGATGCTATGACAGCTGACCGGGTCTATCGAAAAGCTATGCCAGTATCTAAAGCCCTGGAGATAATTAAAGAATGTGCAGGGACCCAGTTTGACCCCCAAGTGGCTTCTATATTTATTAAAATTATGGAGGCTAGGGGAAATTCTAATCAACTAAGGCATTCCTAGCAGCAGGAATGCTTTTAATTCTTTTAAGGAGGAGAGAAAATGAATTTAGCCAGTATTTATCCACAAAGCACCAAAGCTTTAATCTTAGCTCATGATTGTTTGGGAACCAGTAATGGCAAGACTGCTCATGGAATTCTTCAATATGGAGAAATTTTTACTATTGGAGGAGTAGTAGATAGGAAGCAGGCTGGCTTAACGGTAGGGGAAGTTATGCCTAGATTAGATAAGGTGACTAAAGTCCCTATCTATAATAGTGTGAAGGAAGCCTTAGAAAAAGAAGATGTTAGGGCCTTGTTGTTGGGAGTGGCATTGCCGGGAGGAGTTTTACCAGCAAGTTGGAGAGAGGAACTAAAAGCAGCTTTGTTAAATGGGGTAGATATTATCTCCGGACTCCATCTCTTCCTCTCTGAAGACCCAGAATTCAAAGAATTGGCTGAGCAGAAAGGCTGTCGGATTATTGACTTGCGGCGACCACCGGAAAATCTCCGGGTCTCCAGCTTAGGAGTAAGGAAAACCTCTGCCAAGGTGGTTCTTACTATGGGAACTGATTGTGTCGTGGGGAAGAGAACATCTGCTTCCGTCCTTTATCAGAATGCCAAAGAAATGGGTAAGAATCCGGCCTTTTTAGCAACTGGCCAAACTGGATTAATGCTGGGCTGTGATGAAGGTGCCGTTATTGATCGGATTCCCGCTGACTTTGTAGCTGGTCAAGTGGAGAAAATGGTTTTAGATCTACATCAAAGGGGTAAGGAAATTATTTTCGTAGAAGGACAAGGAGCTTTACTCCATCCTTGCTATGCAGGAGTAACTTTATCTCTCCTCCATGGAGCGGACCCCCAGGCTGTAGTCTTGATTCATGATCCGGAGAGGCTGCAAAGGGATGGTTTTGAAGAAGATAAAATGGATATTCCGGGTTGGCAGATAGAAAGAGAATTAATTGAGAAACTCTCTAGGGCTAGAGTGTTGGCCTTAGGAACCTGGGGCCAACAGAAAAAGGATATTTTGTTAGAAGAAGCGGATATTCCTGTATTTGACTTAACTCAAAAAGAAGAGGCTAGGTCTTTAATTAAGCTCTTAGACCAATTCTTTCAGGAGGTAGAGTAAATGAAAATAAAGATTAGAGATATTGAAATCAGACCTTTTAATATTCCTTTGAAAGAGGCTTTTAATATTACTCTAGGCAGTAGTGATGTTAGCCAGAATGTCCTGATAAAGGTTATTCTAGAGAATGGAATTATTGGGTACGGAGAAGGGGCTGATTCCAGCTATATTACTGGTGACCTGCAAGGTACAATGTTGGCTTCTCTTAATTTCCTGAAAGCTGGACTGGTAGGCCAAGAAATCAATAGCTGGAAGCAACTGATCTTAGCTGCTAAGAAAGAGCTTAGCTTTAATCCTGCAGTATTTTGGGCTTTAGAGACCGCCTTACTAGATGCTTATACTCAGGTTTTAGGCATCCCTCTTTACGAATTCTTGGGAGGTGCTCAAACAGAAGTAGAGACCGATATCACTATTTCCATCACTGCACCGGAAAGGGCTAGGGAACTAGCTAAAGAAGGGAGAGAAAAAGGTTTTAATTTCTTTAAGATCAAAGTAGGCAAGAATTTGGAAGAAGACTTAGAGCGAGTAAGGGCCGTAGCAGAGACTGTTCCAGAATCTTTCTTAAGAATTGATGCTAACCAGGGTTATCATCCTAAACAAGCTGTTAGTTTCATTAAGCAGTTATGGCAAGAAGGTCTAAGGATTACGCTTTTTGAACAACCAGTTCATTGGGGAGATATCGATGGTTTAAAGTATGTCAGGGAATATTCTCCGGTCCCGGTAGCTGCTGATGAAACAGTCTTTACTGCTCGCCATGCTCTCCAAGTAATTAAAGCGGGAGCAGTAGATGTAATTAACATTAAGCTGGCTAAATCAGGAGGTATTTTAGAGGCTCTAGATATTATTGCTATTGCTAAGAATTCAGGAGTAGAATTAATGATTGGCTGTATGTTGGAATCAAATGTAGGGCTGGCTCCTAGTGTTCATCTAGCTTGTGGAACGGGTGCTTTCTCCTATCTGGATCTAGATGCCCATCTGCTACTGGCTAAGCTGCCTTTAGCCGGCGGTTTTTCCACTAAAGGACCTATCCTGTCTGTGGCAGGAATCCAGGCAGGAATGGGAATTAAAGAGTAAAGCTTGCTTAATCAAGTCGAATATAGTAAAATTATATAATAGGAAAAAAAGGGCAGACTAACTCAGAGAGTTAAAATAGCCAAAGCAATGAAGGAGGCACAAGGTATGGTAGAACAAGGAACCTTTCGGGTGAAAAAAGGGTTAGCAGAAATGTTAAAAGGCGGAGTAATTATGGATGTAACTACTCCTGAACAAGCAGTGATTGCAGAAAAAGCTGGAGCGGTAGCAGTAATGGCTCTGGAAAGAGTACCTTCAGATATCAGAGCTGCTGGTGGTGTAGCCCGAATGGCAGACCCTACAATCGTTACTGAAATTATGTCAGCGGTAACTATTCCAGTAATGGCTAAGGCAAGAATTGGACATTTCGTGGAAGCCCAGATTCTAGAAGCTCTGGGAGCGGATTATATAGATGAGAGCGAAGTACTTACTCCAGCTGACGAGGTGTTCCATATTAATAAACATGAATTTAAAGTACCTTTTGTTTGCGGGGCTCGCAACTTAGGGGAAGCTCTTCGTCGTATTGGCGAAGGAGCAGCGATGATTAGAACTAAAGGGGAACCAGGTACAGGCAATGTAGTAGAAGCGGTACGTCATATGCGTCAAGTAATGGCTGATATCCGCCGGGTAGCCAACCTGCCTGACGAAGAATTGATGACTGAAGCTAAGAACCTAGGTGCACCTTATGAATTATTATTAGAAGTTAAGCAGCTAGGAAGACTGCCTGTGGTCAACTTTGCAGCTGGGGGTATTGCTACTCCTGCTGACGCTGCTTTAATGATGCAGTTAGGCTGCGATGGTATTTTCGTTGGCTCCGGTATCTTTAAATCCGGTGACCCAGAAGCCCGGGCCAAAGCTATTGTAGATGCTACTACTTATTATAATGATCCAGCTAAATTAGCTGACCTTTCCAAAGGCTTAGGGGAACCTATGAGTGGTTTGGAAATTTCTAAAATTAAGCCAGAGGAGAGAATGCAAGATAGAGGCTGGTAATACAGGGGGGGAAAAAGGTGAAAATAGGGGTTCTAGATTTGCAAGGAGCTGTTATCGAACATGTCAAGGCTTTAGAAGCCTGTGGTTGTGAAGTAGAAAGAATAAAAACAGTTGACCAACTGGAACATATTGACGGTTTAGTACTACCCGGAGGGGAAAGCACAACTATTGGCAAACTAATGGATAAATATGGTTTCCAGGAAGCTATTGCTAGAAGAGCTAGGGAAGGGATGCCTATCTACGGTACTTGTGCTGGAATGATTCTTCTAGCTAAAGAAGCAGTAGAAAGTGAACAACCCCTATTATCTTTAATGGATATAACTGTACAGAGAAACGGTTTTGGCCGTCAGGTAGACAGCTTTGAAGCGGACCTGCAGTTAGCAGGGATAGAAGGCGGTCCTTATAAAGCAGTATTTATTCGGGCTCCTTATATTCAATCAGTAAGAGACGGAGTAGACATATTAGCTACTTTTCAAGACAAAATTGTTATGGCTCGCCAAGGTAATTGCTTGGTTAGTGCCTTCCACCCAGAGTTAACGGATGATTTGAGAGTCCACCAATACTTCTTAAAAATGATTAATAAGTAATAAATTGAGAATAAACCTCTCATTTCTAAGTTAAGACTAGAAATGAGAGGTTGTTCCATGGGAGGGATTAACAATGTTAGACATTAAGTTAGTTAGAGCTAATCCGGACATAGTTGTACAAGCTTTGCAGAATAGAGGAACATCTATTGCCTTAGATGAATTCTTAGACCTAGATGCCAAGAAAAGAGATGTTCTTTTCCAAAGCGAACAACTAAAAAATAAAAGAAATGTAGTCTCTGAAGAAATCTCCCGTCGTAAAAAGGCTAAGGAAGACGCTGAAAGTCTAATTTTAGAGATGCGGGATGTTTCCCAAGAAATAAAAAACCTCGATGAGCAAGTAAAAGAATATGAAACCCAGATGGAAAGTATTTTGATGCGTATTCCCAATCTTCCTCATGCCAGTGTTCCCATAGGAAAAAGCGAGGAAGATAATTTAGAAGTAAAGAAATGGGGAACCCCCCGGGAGTTTACTTTTGAAGCATTAGCTCATTGGGATATTGGTGAAAAACTAGATATCTTAGATTTTGAGCGGGGAGCCAAAGTCTCCGGAGCCAGGTTTACTTTCTACAAGGGTATGGGAGCTCGCTTAGAAAGAGCAATCATCAACTTCATGCTAGATTTACATACAGAAAAGCATGGATATAAAGAAGTATTTCCTCCTTTTCTAGTTAACTCTGCCAGCATGACTGGGACAGGCCAGCTGCCTAAGTTTGAAGAAGACCTCTTTAAATGCCGGGAGGGAGACTATTATCTCATCCCTACTGCAGAAGTGCCGGTAACTAATCTGCATCGGGACGAAATTATTGAAGCTAAAGAACTGCCTATCAAATATACCGCGTATAGTGCTTGTTTTAGAGCAGAGGCCGGAGCTCACGGCAGAGATACTAGGGGAATTATCAGACAGCATCAGTTCAATAAAGTAGAGTTAGTGAAGTTTGCCAAGCCAGAAGAATCGCATCAAGAATTAGAGCGATTACTGCAGGATGCAGAAGAAGTTTTACAACTGCTAGAATTACCTTATCGAGTGGTTTGCCTTTGCACCGGGGATATGGGATTCTCTTCTGCTAAAACTTATGATATTGAAGTCTGGCTACCTAGCTTTAATAAGTATCGCGAGATCTCTTCCTGCAGCAATTTTGAAAACTTTCAGGCCAGACGGGCTAACATCAGATACCGTCCAGACGGGAAAGGCAAGGTGGATTTTGTCCACACCCTTAACGGTTCTGGATTAGCCGTAGGTAGAACCTTAGCTGCTATTTTAGAGAATTATCAGCAAGAAGATGGTACCGTAGTTATTCCTCCAGCTTTACGACCATACATGGGTGGTTTGGAAAGAATAGGCGGTTAAAGAGGCTGAATAATTTCTTGACATAGGACAAACAATATGATATACTAATCTATGTGCTGGAGGGCTAGCTCTAATTGGTAAGACAGCAGACTTGAAATCTGCCGCCGAAAGGCTTGGGGGTTCGAGTCCCTCGCCCTCCGCCATAATCTTGGAGAGATGGCCGAGTCGGCCGAAGGCGCTCGCCTGCTAAGCGAGTATACGGGCTAAAACTCGTATCGAGGGTTCGAATCCCTCTCTCTCCGCCATAGATGCGCCCGTAGCTCAGCTGGATAGAGTAACGGACTACGAATCCGGTGGTCGCAGGTTCGAATCCTGCCGGGCGCGCCACTAATACTATTTTTTAGTTGGGTGAAGCTAATGTCCGATGAAGAGTATATGAGGGAAGCCCTATTAGAAGCTCAAAAAGCTTTGGATAAAGGAGAAGTACCCATCGGGGCTGTAATGGTCCAAAGTGGGGAAATTGTAGCTCGTGCTCATAACTTGAAGGAAGAGTTAAAAGACCCGACAGCTCATGCCGAGATTTTAGCTATTCAAGAAGCAACCCGTAAGCTAAAGAAATGGCGTCTCAATGACTGCACTCTTTATGTGACTCTGGAGCCCTGCCCTATGTGTGCCGGAGCCTTGGTGCAGAGCAGGCTCAAAAGAGTAGTCTATGGGGTCCATGATTTTAAAGCAGGAGCAGCTGGAAGTATTCTTAATATTCTGGATGAACCGCGTTTTAACCATCAGGTAAATGTGACTTCTGGAATACTGGAAGAAGCTTGCCGAGATATTATGCAGAAGTTCTTTCGTAGTTTGCGTAAAAGCTAAATTAAGGTTTGAGAGGGAGAGATGGCCGAGCTGGTTGAAGGCGCTCGTCTCGAAAACGAGTGGGTGAAGGAATTCGCCCCGTGAGTTCGAATCTCACTCTCTCCGCCAGAAGTTTAGCTAAACTTTAATATATATTCATTAGTAGAGCACTGGAGAGGTGGCTGAGTGGTTGAAGGCGCTCGCCTGGAAAGCGGGTAGACGGGAGACCCCTGTCTCGAGGGTTCAAATCCCTCCCTCTCCGCCATTTTATTTCTAGAGAAAATATGATAAGTTTGTCGTGCTAGACGGGGAGGTAGCGGTGCCCTGTACCCGCAATCCGCTATAGCGGGGTTGAACTCCTGCCCAAGGTCTTCTCCCTGTGGGGTCTGGCCTAAAAAAGTGGTGAGGAAGACTGGGTCCTGTGCAATAGAGGTTCATGAACCCCGTCAGGTCCGGAAGGAAGCAGCGGTAAGTGAATTTATCTATGTGCCGCAGGGTTGCCTGGTTAGAGCTAACTGTTTAGGTAACGCTCGGAGGGGATTATCGACGGCAGGTGCACGGCTTAATTATAAATAATAAACGCAAGATGGTGTAAACCATCTTTTTCTGTTTATTCGGGACAAGCAGGAAAACAGTTTAGATAAGCAGAATTAAAAGAGTGAGGTGGTTTGATGGAATATCTTTCTCTTTACCGTAAATGGCGCCCTAATAATTTTAGTGAAGTTAGAGGGCAGAGCCCTATCGTCAAAACTTTGCAAAATGCCTTAGAACAAAAAAGAGTTGCTCATGCCTATCTATTTGCCGGACCCAGGGGAACGGGGAAAACCAGTACTGCTAAAATTCTAGCTAAATCTCTCAATTGTGCCCAAGGGGTAACGTCTTTCCCTTGTGGAGAATGTGAAAGTTGTAAGAAAGTAAAAAATGGTTATGCTATAGATATAATTGAGATAGATGCCGCCTCTAATCGGGGAATCGATGAAATTAGAGATCTAAGGGAGAAAGTCAAGTTTTTACCTTCTGAGGGGCGATATAAAGTCTATATCATTGATGAAGTGCATATGCTGACTACTGAAGCCTTTAACGCTCTGCTCAAGACTTTGGAAGAACCTCCGGCTCATGTGGTTTTTATTTTGGCTACCACTGAACTACATAAAATTCCCGCTACTATTCTTTCTCGCTGTCAATGCTTTGAGTTTAAGCCTATTTCTCTACAGGAAATAAGGGATAGTCTATCTCAAGTGGCGCAAGAGGAAGGATTAGAAGCTTCTTCTGCAGCACTAAACTTAATTGCTCGGAATGCTCAAGGGGGATTGAGGGATGCCTTAAGCCTTCTAGACCAGGTCATTGCCTTTAGAGGGCAAAGGATTGAGATCAATGATGTAGAAGCTATCCTGGGTTTAGTAGACCAAGAAACTCTTTTTACATTGGGCGAGGTATTACTAGTTAAAGACCCGGGGGAGATTATTCAGATGGTTCAGCAACTGATAGACCAGGGTAAGGATTTGCAGCAGTTTGTTAAAGGAGCCATAGGACATTTTAGGAACCTGCTTCTTTTCAAAGTATGCGCTGAACCAGCAGAATTGTTGGGAATGGCTCCGGAAGAGGTAGAAAGACTGAGTTCTCAGGCTCTTAAATATCGCAAAAATGAGCTGATTAGAATAATTGAGACTCTATCTGTTTGTGATAAAGAGATGAAATGGTCCTTCCAGGCTAGATGGAGTCTAGAGGTAGCTTTAATTAAATTAGTTGAACCTGCAGAAGATGGACAGTTGCTGGAACTAATGGAAAAAGTTAAAGAACTGGAAAAGTTTTTAGCTAGTGGAGAGCAACCCAAGGTGATATCAGCGGTTCAAACTGCTACAGAGCCCAAAGCAGTTACCAAAGTTGCGAAAAAGGATAAACAACCAAAACCTCCTAAGGTGGAAGCGGGCGAACCTTTAAGAGACTCTCCGGTGATGTCTCTAGAAGAAATTCAAGACCTCTGGCCTGTGGTCTTAGAAAAAATTAAAAAACAGAAAAGGACTTACCATGCTTATCTCCTAGAAGGGACTCTACAGGGAGTAGAGGGGGATAAACTGGTTTTAGCTTTCAGTAAAAAGTTCATTTTCCACAAAGAGAATGCTGAGAAGCCAGAAGTTAAGGATTTGGTAGAAACAATATTAAAACAAGTTAGTCATCGAGATCTTAAGTTGAAATGTGTTTTAGAGGCCAGCCAAGGAAAAGATTCTGCTCCTCTAGATTTTCAACTCACTAGGCAAGAACCTCCGATAACTGAAGAAGAGTTAATGCAAGACCCGCTAGTCAAGGGAGCTTTAGAATTGTTTGGAGGAAAAATAATAGCGATTAAGGACGAAAGGAAAGGTGAAGAACAATGATGGGTGGAAAACCAGGCAACATGAATAAAATGATGAAACAAGTCCAGGAAATGCAAAAGAAGATGATGCAGATGCAGGAAGAATTAAAGAACAAAACTGTAGAAGCGACAGCTGGGGGAGGAGTAGTCAAGGTAGTGGCTAATGGCCATAACGAAATAGTAGAGATCAAAATCTCTCCAGAAGCAGTAGACCCTGAAGATGTGGAAATGTTGCAAGACCTAGTCTTAGCTGCTGTCAATGAATCTTTGAGAAAAGCCCAAGAAATGATGGCCAGCGAGATGGGAAAAGTAACCGGAGGCCTTAACATCCCCGGCCTATTCTAATATAAGAGGGAGTGGAACGCTATGCTTTACTACGCAGAACCAATTGCTAAGTTGATAGAAGAATTAGGCAAGTTGCCCGGAGTGGGACCTAAGACAGCTCAGCGCTTAGCTTTCCATATCCTAGACTTAGATGAAGGACAAATCAAGAATTTAGCTCAAGCTATTCTAGAGGTTAAGGAAAAAACTAAATATTGTTCCATTTGTCAGAATATCACCGACCAGGACCCTTGCCATATCTGTGCTAATCCTAATCGGGACCAGACTCTGATCAGTGTAGTAGAAGATCCTAAGGATGTGATGGCTTTAGAAAGAACTAAAGAATATAATGGGGTCTATCATGTCCTCCATGGAGTCATCTCTCCTATGGAAGGAGTAGGTCCTGAGCAATTGAGAATTAGGGAACTATTGGCCAGATTGCAGGAGGGTGACGTTAAAGAAATTATCTTAGTTACTAATCCTAATATCGAGGGAGAAGCTACTGCCATGTATTTAGCTCGTCTAGTTAAGCCCCTAGGTATTCTAGTCACTAGAATAGCCCACGGCCTGCCTGTAGGCGGAGACCTGGAATATGCTGATGAAGTCACTTTATGTAAAGCTTTAGAAGGAAGAAGA
>Ga0079098_1023592_pt1 | contig 11592 bp, 15 predicted proteins | sample ADurb_H2B_01_Slu_FD_74559 | JGI IMG/M metagenome (GOLD analysis project Ga0079098, IMG submission 74559) | Active sludge microbial communities from Illinois, USA, of municipal wastewater-treating anaerobic digesters - ADurb_H2B_01_SludgeMetaT... | ecosystem: Engineered > Bioreactor > Anaerobic >...
GCCTTAAGAAAAATTATCTATCTAGCTAATAAAAATATCACTGAAAGATGGACCATGCCTATTAAAGATTGGAATATCTGTATATCCCAGTTTGTTATCTTCTTCGGTGATCGGATTGAACTAGAATTAGTTAGAGATTAGTTGAAACCATTTTCGACAATGTCTGTCCATTGAAAATTTTTAAGGAAAAATCAATTACACAGAATTATAGATATTCTCGAAGAATATCTTTCTTTATCACTCAGTAGGTATCAGTTATTATGGACCATAATTCTTACCCTAGCTAATTCTAGTTTTGGGGCTATAATACCTAAAAATCAAATAATAAGGAAATTCCTAGGCCTTGATTTAACTAAATTTATAGTTTATTTTTCATTAATGAATTTGTATGCTCTCAAGTCTCCACTTATTGACTGGGTTGTAAAATTTCCCTTAAAAGCAGACATGCCATTTATTGTCTGTCTATCATTCCCAACAGAAACAGTCAATGCTCCATCTTGAATTATAACAGTTAATGGGGTATCATCACTTATTTCCTCAAGACTTTTACTGAGAATAAGCGAATCTTTATGCAGAAGTTTTACCTGTACTATACCACCCCTAAACTCCATTATTAACCAGTCAGTATCTTTGCCACTTGTTACGTAAAAAATCATTTGCGCACCGACCCCGTAGAGATTCTTTAGGTTATAAAGCTCTATTCTACCAGGATTAGGTTTCATAAAAAATGAATATTCAATTGGATTTACAGCATTATCTGCAGTTATATGCATTTCTTTAATAAGGGTAATGACGGAGGAGTAGCACTAGCAATAGCAACCATGATTAATATGGCAAAGAGGCATAGTATCAATGATGATAAGAATTTTTTCATCCACGTATCCCTCCCACTATATTTTTCTTAAACATTACATGGGTTAACTGGAAATCCTCTATAAATCATGTCTTAATACAGTATTTCTAAATAATCCCGATGTTTGAAGGTATTAACTGTGACCAATATTAATTTTAACTTAGATCCAGCCTACTTAATACCATCCTTGCTAGGTTACGCTATCTGCATCTACCTAGCTCGATTCTGGTTTAATACTCATATGTTGATTAGAACGAAAGATGGTAGGACCGCTTCCCCACTCTAGAAGGAGTACTATTTCAGTAACTCTAGGGCCTTATGGGTAGTGTTGTGTAAGAAGATACTCTCTATAATAGCTATACTGTAAATTCGTTGTCACTGCATATCATAGAACAAAAGGAGGTAGTGATAATGAAGAAAATAATAGATTGTATTTGGAACAATACTAATATAGCCAATAAAACTCTAACCCTATTAGGCGCTATTGCTTTAGTAGAAACCGTTTTTACCTTGTTCTTTGATTCTAATCAAACTAGCCCTAACGATGTTGCTGTGCGTTCTATTATGTCTAGTATATTTGGCTATATCTTCGGTTCACAGGTAAGCACTAGAGATACCTATAATAGGGAAATTCAAACATTAATAGCCTCAATTGTATCAACCATCTGTCTAATTGTTGTGATGATAGCGCATTGGACTAATATGCCTGAGACAGGAGCTGCATCCGTAGAATTACGCAACCTTCTATTTGCTGCTGTAGGGTTCCTAATAAGTAGGGGTAAAAATAATTTACCGCCGAAAGAATAATCTTATGCCTGGATTAAAAGGCCTAAAAGTAAAAGAGCTAAAGAAAATAAGAAATTAATTCTAGAAATTAAGGCGTGTACATAGTCAATCCCGTAAACTCTATGGCAGTATCAGAGTAACCCCAAGGCTAAGAAGTGAAGGGATAAAGTGTAGTAGGAAAAGAGTCCAAAGGCTCATGAAACTAAATGGGATTTACCCTATTATGAAGCGTAAATTTAAGGCAACTACTAACTCTAAGTATAATTTCCTTGTAGTCCCTAACCTTCTTAACCAAAATTTTAAGGTAACGGAACCAAGTGATTAATTTCCTAAATAAAGCTCTTGGTCCCAGGAAACCACCCCAACAAATACACCATTCTGATAGGGTAGCCAGTATGAGCAGAAAAGGTGACTGCTAGGAAGGAAATTCCTCATATAGGAAACTCATTCCTGCACAAAACAAAAAGCAAAGCTTCCACTCTATACTTGTGTTAAGCCTTGCTTTTCTAAATTTCTCATGAAAACACTCTAACTATATTCATAATAAGTAATTTCAACATATCAAACACTAAGTCAACCTCCTTTTTTTGTAGTTTATACCTATATAACGTAAAAAAGGATAGATAGTTCCTACTTTTAAAAAATAAAGTATTTTAAGCATAAAAGCTAGGAATAAAATAATATGTTGTCTCTGGCAATTTTGATGAGCATATGTTTGCTTGGATAATCTAAAATAATGAGAATATACTAATTCCTGTTTATTTGGCAATAATATCCACAAGGAGAGGTGTCAGTTATGCAAGATTTAACGAGTACAACTATTGGGGAATTGGCAAAAAATTGCCAATTAGTTGAAGATGTTCACAAAATATTGAAAGGTATTTTTAAGGATACCCTATAGCAAATGCTAGAGGTAGAAATGAGTGAAAATCTGGGTTATGAAAAACGTAGCGCTGACGGTGATAAATCAAGTAATAGCCGGAGTGGAGAATTCGAACCCGAAGTAGTTAGGAAATATGAGACTACTACCAATGATTTGGAAGATAAAATTATCAATATATATGCCCTGGGACTTTCAACTAGGGATATTGAGAAAAATATCCAAGTTATCTATGGGGTAGAGGTATGTAACGACTTGAAGAACCGTGGATTTAAAGATATTCTAATTGCTTGCAAAGATAGATTAATTGGTTTTTCTGAAGCTATTAATGATGTGTTTCCTAAAACTGAGCTGAAACTGTGTGTTATCAATCAGATTAGAAACTCTCTAAAGTATTATCCCATAAGGATAAGAAAGCGCTGATGGCAAATCTAAAAAAAGTTTACCAAGCCTTGACTATAGAAGAAGCAGAAATATCTTTTCTAGAATTCTCTGAGACCTGGGATGATAAATATCCTTCGGTGATTAGGTTGAATTGGATTTAGTTATAGATTAGTTAACACTGTTTTTTTGATAATGTCTGCTCATTGAAAATTCCTAAGACAAAATAAATTACATAGAACTATAGATATTCTCAGACCATAACTTCTTCCAAAGTCATAGCGTCAAAATAGCAAAACGGAATCCTACATATCCATCATATTAGTAACAGAACCAACCTTAGGGTCAACAGCATACCAGCCCATAGTAGCAGTATGACCAGGAAAACCGGTTGCTGGGTCTTCTGGAACTATCTCATAAACATGGATAATATATTTTCCATTTTCCATGTGGTCGCAATCCACATGCAGATACAGCTTATTAGGATTAGCAGAAGAAGGAATATCTGTTATGTTGAGGCGATCTTTAACCATTCTTATAGCTAATTTCTTTTCTTGTTCAGCTTGAAAAACCAACCTCCGTTTAGCATCTTCCTTCTCCTTTATATTTTCTTCATGCTTTAGCTTTTTGCATTCATCAATCTTAAACTTTGAGTCTTTATATTTCAATGTTTGACTAAAACAACTAATAGCCGCATCATACTTTTGCCCATTCATCTTACCCAATCCAGAATCATATATCTCCTTTGTTCTTTCCTTATCCATAGACAGCATTATCATGCTTTGAATATTAGGGTCGTTGCCGTATTTGAGCGCTTCCCTTAGAATTGCCTCGGCTTCACTATATTTTTCTTGAGTCATCAGTTTATTAGCACTGTCAAGTAGTTTATTCTTTGAGCTAGCCTTTATATAAGATACTACTCCAAAGCCAACTACGATTATTGTTATTTTTAAGATACAGATAATAATAATTAAACGTTTCTTATTACGTATTTTAATCATAAAGTTCCTCCGTTTTCAATAATTCCTTATTGCAAACTAGCCATTCATCCAGGGTTAATGACCATTTTCGGTCAAAGTAATTAGACCGCTTACCATTATGTCTAGTTAATAGGATTTAGTACTGACTACTAAGATAACTACTTTTCTAAATCATCTACTACTTTCTGTATATGAGGTTTCGGGCCAGGTAAATTACATTTTATAGTAGAGGGACTTTTTAAGTGCTCTAAGGCATGTACTGCCGCACTAGCCTTTTCTATGTATGGTATTAATGCATTCTTAGCTATTGGGTTATAATTCAATAAGAAGGGATTATAGGTTTTACTTTTTTCCAAAGCCTTATATAAGGTAGCACAATATGTTTCTTTACAATCCCGTGCCGTTTTATTTAGTTTCTTTAAGTTGCTAATTATAATATCTTTTTCTTTCTGGGCCAAAGTAGATTTACTTATAGTTTCATGAAGTTCTTCAATAATCCTATCTTTTTCCTCTAATTCCTTATCCTTATTAAGCAATTCGTCTTTTAATGTACTAATAAAAGAACCCATCTCATCAGCACTACCAGCTAACCTATTAAATATAACAAGATACCCTGCTAGAATTGCGTTATCAGTATCATATGGATACCTTATTCTATGGTCAACCTCACTCCATCCTTCCTCAAAGATTGTACGAACTTGTATTTCCGCAATAATGGGCTTTTTTTGAGATTGCAATAGGATTAAATAATGAACAGATCTATATCCAAAAGGGTGTTCTTTAATTTCACAATTTTTCGCTCGAAAACAGTTTATAATGCTTTCTGGATCTCCAGCCCTAATATTAGCTTTAGGGTTTTCAGCAAGCTCCCATGATTTCCTAATATATTCGTCAATAGCTTCCCAATCTTCCTTGAACAAGTGTAAAGCTCTTATTCCAATCAAGTCAGTAATTTTTTCTCTATAATTATTTGTATCAACTTCATAGCTAGAACCACTTATTTTTTTTCGGATAATCTTCTCAATTAAGTGCTCGGGATCTTTTATTCTAGATCTTACTGAGTGAACTTTATCAACCTTCCTTAAAGATTCTGCAATATAATTAGTAGCTGGCTCTAAGATTTGTATTATATCTATATAATCGTTATATATTTCCATAAGTCTATCCCACTTAAGTCCGGTAGCATCGTATTCCTCTTGGCTAATATTATATTTCTTAAAAAAGTCACGCATATATAACATGTTTTCCCTCCTGAATATTAGTCTATAAATGCCCCAGTTAAGAGCTGTGAGTTTAATTTTCTACATATCTTTCCATAATTCCTCTAAATATGTAATATTTTTGATAGAGAGATAAAATATAGTATAATATGGTGACAACTGAATAATAAAAACCCTTCTTATTAGATAAAATAGAAGAAAACATCTAGCAATACAAAAGACGCTATAATTTCTTCATCAATATTAATGACCGAAATTCATCCCTTTCATTATACCGTTTACCCCCTGCGTGCTTGGGAAGACTTAAATATTAACTAAGTGAATTATATTTCCATTTTGTTTAATAAATTTTTCTAAAGAGTTAAAAGAAATCCATACTGTAGCAGTATTATCATTCGGATGAAAGCCAAGCTTATTTTTACCCGCTAAATCACTGTCTAGCACTACCTCGACAACACTGTCAGTGTCATTGATAATAGCTAGTGGTGTTACTTCTCCCTTATGGAGTTTTAAGTATTTATAAAGCTTTTCTTCAGAAGCAAAGCTTAGTCTTGTGCATCCTAGCTGTTCATGAATACTTTTTAAGTCTGCCTTCTTATCCTTTTCTAGAACTACAAGGAAATATTTTTTTCCCTTTGCATCCCTTAAGAACAGATTTTTGCATATATCACCATATTGAGTTATATTCAGGCCTGCCATTTCTTCTACCGTAAAAGCAGCGGGATGATTTATAACCTGATATTCAATATTTAAATCATCCAATATCTCAAAAATTTTTTCCTGCTGATTCATTTATTTTTCTCCTTCTATTTACTGGTTCAAGAACCCATTTTCAAGCTAGAAACCAACTAAAGCCAAATAGAATAGGTTTATCACTGCTGTTAAATGATAATATCGTACTCCATCCTTTTGGCCGTTTCTTTAGCAATATTTTCTCCTAGAAGTTTCTTTATTAAATAAAATGACATATTAATTCCAGCTGAGATTCCGCCAGATGTAATTATAGATTCTTCGTCGACATACTTAACTCCACGTTGTACACTGACTTTTGGATATTCTCTTTCTAATCGGTCAATGTCCATCCAATGTGTCGTTGCCCTTATATTATCTAGTAGACCAGCTTCAGCTAAAAGTAATGCCCCTGTACATACCGATGCCATTATTTGAACCTTCTTAGCTCGCTCTTTAATCCATTTTATAACCTCTTCATTATGAATCTCAGTTTCTTCTGCACCAAGACCACCTGGGACTATAATAATATCAAAATCAGGTGCATTAGAAAAATCATAATCAGGTTGAATAGAAAGCCCATATCGAGCTTTAATTAAACTTCTGGGTTGAGCAACAGTTTTTACAATGAAAGGCTTTTTCCCTGACTCCGGGTAGGTTGCAATAGAGAAAACTTCAAAAGGTCCTGTGAAATCTAACACTTCAACCTCATTAAAAATTAATATTCCTATATTCCATCGCTTAAGCATAGTAATTCCTCCTTGAAAAACACTTATTTAAAGTATCTATACTCTGTTCAACAAATCCTTCCACCATCCTGCCAAGATAGGAATCATTTTCTTTATAATCAATCCTGCCTTAGTCAAGGATGGCTATCGGCTATCAAAATAAGCCCTTACTTTATTATAAAAAAAGTTAATCAACTGTCTTTAAGCATAAAAAATAGACACTGTTTCCAGTGCCTATTTAAAAGGGAGGTAGGTGATGAGCATCTATGGGCTTTTTTATTTGTTTATAGTTTACCATCTGAAGCTGAACTATTTCTGAAAGACATCTGAATTACTCCTTAAAAGACCATAACAAGACATCTTTTTATGCATGCTCCACATTTACCTTGACTGCAAAATAAGCAGTTTCCCTGATAACGTTTAGCTTTTCTCATATCGGGAAAATCTCTAATTCCGTCACTACCGAAAGTAATTTTATAGCAATCCCTTTTTCGGTAATAAAAGCATCATTTAATGAAAAAGTACCCATTCCTGCTGCATAAGCAATATGCCGTTCTGACCAATTTGATGATGGTCCAGAATTTGCTTCATCCATTCTTTTAAAATAATCTGATTGATAAGGAGCTATTGCTTTATAACCTTTTTTATCTAAGAATTCTACTATAAAGTTAGCTCAAATACTTCCTGGAGAGTTAAATAGTATGTACCTTGTATTCTTCAAAAAGAAAGTCATCTGTTAAAGCAAATTGAGTAATAGGTTCATCAGACCAATTATTCTTACTTTCTAAAACATACTTTTTAATTTCAGCTCTTATTATATCTTTCATACTTAATCCCCCCTGCGTTTTTATCATGATAACCAAGTCACATCTAATAAATTTCGATCTACTAATCTTCTATAACTGTATTTGGGATAACCAACCATAACAGCTCCTGTTATTACTTTATCTTCAGGGATTTTGAATAAACTTAGCAAGGGATAGTAGTTTGCAAATATACACATTTCAAAAAGCCCTGCCCAACATGACCCTAACCCAAGAGTAGTTGCAAAAAGTTCAAGATAAGCAAGAGAAAGGATTGTACTCTCTCGCCCCTTTGAAAAACCTTTTGGTGTAGTTGCTAAGATTAAATGAGGTGCGTTACGTAAAATAGTATCTATCCCTTTTTCTCTATAAGCACGAACATGATGCGGAAAACTCCAGTGTATTGAAGTATTTTTCTGAAGATGCCCTTCCATCCACTCTATTATTACTTCAGTTGCCTTTTTAAGAAGTTCATTGTTTTCAACAACAATAAATGATACTCCCTGGCTATTACTAGCTGTAGGAGCAAAGCGAGCAATTTCAACCAACTTCATTACCTTTTCCCTTGAAACAAGGGTGTCCTTATAGCATCTTATTGATCTACGTGATCTAAGAAACTGTTCAGCAACTTCCGCATTTATTACTGGGAATTTTTCTAGGTTAGGTTGACTAGCTAAAGGTGATCTACTATTGTCAATTGCCATATGAGGGCAAATAGCTACACAATGTCCACAGGCATTACATGCCCCTGGCACAATTGCTTCAGGACCCGAAGTTCCCATTTTCAAAACTCTTGAAGGACATGCGTTCACACAAACTCCACATTGTGTACACTTTTCCTGGTTTACTGTAATTAAATCCATCATTTTCCCTACCACCATTCTATTCCTTTTTCTTCTAATTCTATATGGTTCTATAAAAAAGAAAAGTACGCACTTTAATGTTTTATAGTATATAAAATGTTATATAGTATACTGTTTGATACCGAGATGATTACTCTCAAAACAAACAAGTCAACTTTTAGGGCAAATCATTCATCCACTCTTATAACCCTGTTTAAGTTAAACTTCCAACCATTCACTTAACCTTGCGAATAGCAAAAAGCAGTGAAACATATAAAGACCTTCTCTAGGGAAGAGTAAGATAGATTATCTACTTTTCCTTTTAGGGAGGCAAATAGCAATGATTTTAGAAGAATTAATAGGAGCCGAGTTCGATCTTATCAACATTTATTTTGGCCGTTCACTCACCTACTTTCCCTATAGCTTTATTACCAAGGTAGACCATAAAAAAACTGGAGAGATAGACTTTATAAAGGTAGACTTTGATAATGATGCTAGCCTTAGCTTTGAGGCTAGGGACTTGCAAGAGGTTAAAGGTAATTGGGAGGAAACTAATCCCAATATAGAGAAATATCTTACTATCACTATAAAATTGCCCTTACACTCTTAGAATTTAATTTTGAACGGAGTTGTCAGGATGAGAAAGTATAGCTTTGGAGAACAATTCTTGAGGGAATGTTTAACTAGTGGCTTATCAATAGAAGCAGAATTATCACTTGAAGATGAGGAGTATGGTAGTAGGTTATTCTTGGTTAGCGGGGTAGCAGATAAAAAGCAATTCCATATTTGCATCGTAGTCGATGGTAGAGCTCTTTACTATTACATTGAGGACTATGATAGGCTTCTAGCTTTAAGTGTCCAATACTTGGGAGAAGAGAATAGAAAAGAACTAAGAGCATTTATGGTAAGTGTTCTGGAAGCTGCTATTTAGCAGAAATAATCTAGGAAGACTATATCTCCTCCAGAGCTAGTTACTCTAGAAAGGAAATTAACGAGCCTTACGGGGTAACCCTGAGTTATGGCTATAATCAAAGAAATAACGGGCAAAAAAGGAAAATAGTAAGGAGATATTTTAAATGGAATCTAGAATACCGAAATGCAACTGCGGTAATCAACTAATCTACCTTAGGAAGACCCTTTCCATAGAGGAAAGAGGTATTGCTGAAGATGGCTGGAAAGAATGTCTTCCCCCTAACCCTGAGCTTTATAAAGGCCAAATACATTACCGAAATTATGTAGTAGAGGAAAAAGAATACTTTCATTGTCAAAAATGTGGTGCTTATTATGAATTGATTCAAGATTTAGTGAGAGGAATGATGGTAAGCGGTAAGAAGGTTGATAGGCCCTACTGAGAATATACTAAATCTTGTGCAATTGGTAGTAATGACCATAAATAGAGTGATCAGTTAGGTTATTACTTAGCCTCTAACTTGGTGAGGAGGATTATACCAACTAGAATTAATGACCTTGCCTGGCCGCACTACACAGAATTATAGATATTCTCATTGAAGAGATTTAGCCGTTCTCAATTCTTCACTAGAAAAAGACACTATGACCTCTTCTCAAAGCCATAGTGTCTTAAAATGACAAATAAAACTTATATATTCATCATTCAAGTCTTAAAGATAACTAACTAGAAGCTACTTCAGCTAGACATTTCTTTATAAATTCAATATCTGGGTTCTGAATTGCTTGCAGATTATCCTTGATTTTATTATAATCCCAATCCCACCATTTAACTTCTTCCAACACCTTAATCACTTCATTATCAAATCTTTTTCTAATTATTTGTGCGGGTACCCCACCAACTATTGAATATGGAGGGACATCTTTTGTTACAACGGCCCTGGTTCCAATAATAGCACCATTACCTATATTTACCCCAGCCATGATTACTACATCATAACCAATCCACACATCGTTCCCAATCACAATATCTCCTTTATTATCCCAGGCCTCAATTACCTTTGAACTTTTATCCCGTTCCTCAAATATTGGAAAGGGATATGTAGATAAGGAACTCAGGGTATGGTTTGCTCCGTTAAACAGAAATTTTGCTCCACAAGCTATTGAGCAGAATTTACCAATAATTAGCTTATCATTATTAATAGGGTAATGATATAGAACATTTTTTGTCTCAAATTCAGTAGGGTCTACAAAATCATGGTAAAAAGTAAAGTCGCCAATGTTGATATTAGGATTTTTAATTATATTCTTAAGATAACAGATTGTTTTATCATCCGTCCTTGGATAGATTTTCTTTGGATCTAGTTCCATTATTCATACTCCCCTCCAGCCTTATGTTACTCCGTCATAATCTTTTTCAGTACAATTTACCAAACTCATTGCCTCACCCCATTTATAATAAATATTAGTAATAATTGACTTGCTTGACCAGGAGATATGAATTTTGATAAGTCTTTACTAAGCAATTCATGTAAAAATATCCAAAAAGGAACTAATTTTCACTAGTTAAGTCTTATTGGTTTCTTGTTCTCTACTATAGAATCCTTTTTAACTCTTTACGAAATTTATTAGAGAAAACTTTATTTTTAACTCCATCTCTAAACATATCCAAAAGATCTCCTTCTGGTACGTCTAGTGGCCTTGGGACAAGCGCTAATTTTCCATTTTTATTTTCTAAATAATACGTAAATCTGATTTCCCATTGATTCAGTTCTTTAACGAATATTCTCTCTAGTGCCACCTTAACTTGTTTTCCATCTGTAGTTTTATATTCTTTTACCCCCTCAGACTCAATTAAACAATAAGCAGTTTCTTTTAATGCCATAGTAATTACACTCCCCTTCAAAAATTTATGTTTAATACTATCTGGAATATAATGGAAATTATAAGGCAATTCTAAATTATTTTCAACTGAGAAAGGGAGTTATAAAGAGGTAATATATGCATTTTATATGCGGTAAACTTAATAAATCGCTGTATTTGGCTATTTTACAATAATCACCATTCTAACCTCCTAAAATAAAAAAGGCTAAAGGTACCGTTACTATTTACCTTAACGATACACCCTTTAGCCTATAACAATCTATTAAATAAACTCCCATCATTTAATTTTCACTACTATTAAACGACTCATGGGTAAAGGCCTAGAATAGTTGTGATTGTTTGGTTTTCCTAACTCCAATGTCCCCTTTCTTCCTGCGCAATGTCAATCTAAATATAGTTAGGCCCATTAGCGCTAAAATTAGCATTCCAAAAAAAATATAATCTCCCATGCTATCCCTCCTTAGGCAAGTTAATAAAAAGTATATGCTGCATAGCATGTTTTGTTGCCAAGATAATTTTGACAATTTCTATATTTAGTAGATCTCTAGCTTTAGGAACTTTCAATATATCTAAAAATGCATTTATTCTAGAATATAAAAG
>Ga0079098_1370110_pt1 | contig 11578 bp, 8 predicted proteins | sample ADurb_H2B_01_Slu_FD_74559 | JGI IMG/M metagenome (GOLD analysis project Ga0079098, IMG submission 74559) | Active sludge microbial communities from Illinois, USA, of municipal wastewater-treating anaerobic digesters - ADurb_H2B_01_SludgeMetaT... | ecosystem: Engineered > Bioreactor > Anaerobic >...
CCTGACCGTTTACGCATTCGAAACTCATCAGCCCAGGCTGCTATGTACCGCTTCTGCGGGGAAAGGTGCCGCACGCGGGCGCGAGGAAGACAGCCTGATTATCAAGCTTTGGCCGTCTGATGCAGTAAGCCTGAGCGATGAAGTGCTGAATCAGACGTTGAGCAAGCTGGCGGCAGCCTTCTTCAAGACGGGTGGTTCGGTCACGAATGCGATGCGCGGCCTGGCGGATGGGCTGAACAAGACCTTTCTTTCTGGCAACAGCCAGCTGCAAGACAAGGATAGCTGGCAGACTGCATCGTTGCTCATGGGAGTTGTCCACCATGAGACGTTGTTTATTGGGATCAACGGCAAGGCGGAGGCGCTGCTGGTCAGGAAGAACGGTCGTGAGCATCTCTTTGACGCTGAGCTCGATCCGAGAGGATTGGGACTCAGCTCGGTCGTCCATCCGCGATTTTTCCAAGCCTCTGTGGCAGATGGTGATTTTATGCTGCTTGCTCAGGAAATCCCCGCGGATCTACTGGCATCCGAACGCTTGAAGGCTGACACTGCCAGCCTGGGTGAATTTGTGCCATTGTTAGGTGGGGTGGACGTCATCAGGCTGACTTATGGCGAAGGTTTGAGCCTCAAAGCGCGTCTGGAAGCTAAAGCTCCTCCGGAGATCCAGGAAACTACGGAAACCGAGGATAAGCAAGGTGAGCCTGAGGCGGCTGAAGCGCAGGAGCTCGAATGGCCGGAGGAAGTGCTGGAAACACCAGAGCTCGAAGAAGAGAATGGCTCACTGGCAGAGGACTTGTTTAGAAACGTGCCGCTGGTAAGCCTTTCAACTATCCCAGAAACAAAGCCAGAAACGCAGCCGGAAGAGCCTGCAGTGGCACCAGTAGAACCGGAAATCATCCCCGAAGAGCCCGTGGTTGAAACAAAAAATGCAGAAGAGGCGCCGTCCGCGCCGATTTTTGACGGGGAGCAGTTCAAAACGGATGCCTTGCACAGCGTGGCGAAGGGGGCAAGTATCTTGAAGAGTGTCGATGAAAAAATCGAGACGATCTTCCAGAAAAGCAGAGAAAAGAAACGGGAAGAGGGCAAGCCAGTGACTGAACTTTCTGCCCTGAGCAAATGGCTGATTGCTATCCTGGTACCTTTGCTGCTGGTGGGATTGACCACATTCATCTACCTCTCTCAGGGGCAGGGTAAAGAGTATAGTTATTTCTTGGCACAAGCGGAAGCTTCCGCCAACAATGCGGCACTGATGCAGACGGATGAGCTGAAGCGCGAGGTTTGGAACCAGACCATTGAATGGTTGGATAAAGCCGCTGCGTATCAAAAATCAGAAGAGGTAAATGCGTTGTATCTGAGGGCGAGGCTGGCTTTGGATGAACTGGATGGAGCCAAAAGGCTGATCTACAAGCCCGCTTTTGCGGCTGGTTTGTTCCCCGACATGAGCGTCAGCAACATCATTTCGCTAAATCGCGATCTCTACCTGTTGGATCAAACCAGCGGCGAAGTCAGGCACCTGACGTTGCAATCACAAGGATATTCTCTGGACGAGGCGTTTCGCTGCGGTCCGGGCAGTATTGGCGGGGTGCAGGTTGGCAAGTTGGTGGATATGCTGGCAATCCCGATCAACAATCCTGCTAAGGCACCGATTTTAGCGATTGACGCTGCGGGCAACCTTTTGTACTGTGCGGTTGGTTCAAACCCCACAGCAGCTATCTTGCTGCCTCCGGACGGCGGATGGCAGGAGCTGAAGAGCATTGCTTTCGACGCGGGGAAGCTGCTCGTGCTCGACTCGGCTGCAAATGCCATCTGGATTTACCGTGGATTCAGTTCGAATTTTGACGAGGTGCCGGTGTCTTACTTCGATGCCATGCCAGTGAAGCTGCAAGAGGCTGTCGACCTGGCTGTGAGCAAAGATGAGCTCTTCCTGCTCCATGCCGACGGGCACAGTTCGCACTGCCTGGCTTCTCAGATCAGCGGTTTGGTAACATGTGAAGACCCTTACCCTTACCAGGATGCGGTTGGCGGAGGGGCAGGCGTGGACTTGGCGAGTTTGAAGTTCAACCAGATGGCATATTCCCCTCCTCCAGATCCTTCGATTTACTTCCTGGAACCAGAAACGGCTGAACTGTATCAATTCAGTCTGCGCTTAAACCTAAACCAGGTGCTCCGACCGGGATTGAGCGACGGCAGTTTGCCGACTGCCAAAGCGACAGCCTTCGCGGTCGCCGCAAACCGGCAGGTGTTTCTCGCTTTTGGCAACGCGGTCTATTATGCGATCTTGCCCTAAAGACTGACCCATCTGAAATGTGAAGATCCCGGCATGAAGAAATACATTCGCGGCTGGAAGTACAGGATTTTTGGATTATTTTGCCATGCGGGAGCTGCTGGCACGATGAAATCCCATGCGCAGCATGTCTCTTCATCATATAGCAGGACGTAACTCGGCTTCGAAAAAGGAGATTTGGAAATGACTCTGGAAGACACGGTAAACCCCTGCTTTCCGAAAAGTCCTGATAGAATTAGCGCATGAAATTGAGCAAGATCCTTGACCTGCGTGGGACCAAAATCGTATATTTAGTGCTGGCGATGGTTGGTAATGTTGCCATGGCACTGCTATTCTTCAGCCTGGTAGATGGGCTGATGGCGCGCTACGGCGAGTTAGTGACCGGGCTGGATACGACCCTGATGTTGGGCATTTTCCTCGGTTCTCTGGCGGTCGGTTTCATTGTGACCATGATCGCCAAAGACAGACGCGGTCTGACTTATGGGGTCTATGGCGGGCTGGCTGGAATGCTCGTTATCGGGTTGATGACCTGGAAGAGCGGTTTGCTCTCAGCACTGATCGGTCTGATGGCAGTTTTTGGTGGTTTTAATGGTGGCTCGCTGGGGGAAATGTTTCAGCGTACCCGCAAACAGAAATAGTTGAACTAATTAAACAGGTTTTGGTGAAGAACTGGTCGGCAGCCAGGGCATTTGCGCGCCCTCAATGCCAAGATGTTCGGCGAGGGCGGCTCGCATGGCAGTGCGGTCATCCCAAAGGTATTCCTCGCTGCCAAAGCACATCGACTGCTCGTGCCCCTTCCCGCAGGAGATCACTAGGTCGCCTGGCTGGGCCAGGCTAATGGCTTTGCGCAGTGCGTCTCCGCGGTCAGCAACACGGTAAAAGTTAACGCCTTCCACGCCGCCGGCTTGGATCGCAGATTGCGCCATGTCTTCCAGGATGCCGTCAAGCGGCTCAGTACGCGGGTCTTCAGCCGTGAGGATGGTGATGTCAGCGAGTTTGATTGAGACAGCGGGCATCATGCGCCGCTTTTCGCGGTCGCGCAGGCCGGCTGAGCCGTAGACGGCGATCACCCGACCGTTCGTCATGGCGCGGGCGGTGTCCAGGGCGTTTTCAAGGGCATTTGGTGTATGCGCAAAGTCGACAATGGCAGTGAAGTCCTGCCCAAGCTCAATGCGCTGCATGCGTCCGGGGGCGCCTTCAAAGCTCTCAAGGTCCTTCACAGCCCTTTCAAGCGGTACTCCGAGCGAAGTAACCGCGGCAATCGCGGCGAGGATGTTGGAGACGTTATAAATGCCGGCGATGGGGCAGTGGACAGGCAACTGGTGTGTTTCGGTGTGCAGCGTGAAGGTCAGATCGCTGGTGGTGCTGGTGATGCCATCCGCCCAGAAGTGAGCTTCATTAATCTGGCTATAGGTGAGGAAGCCTGGGGGTGCAATGCGCTTGAGATAGTTGTAGGAGCGGTCATCCTTATTGAGAATTGCCAACCGAAGGTTGCCAATCGGTTTAGGCGGGGTTTCCCGGAGCATCTCGAACAACCTGCCCTTGGTTTGGAGGTAATTCTCGTAGCTGCCGTGATAATCGAGATGCTCGTGGGTCACATTCGTAATAACTGCAAGGTCGTAATCGCAGGCGATCACGCGTCCTTGTGCGAGCCCATGAGAGGTCGTTTCGAGCACGCAGTGCGTCATGCCGGCAGCCACCATTTGAGCCAGGTAAGCTTGGATGTCGGGGGAATCAGGCGTGGTCACGTGGAAGCCGGTATCGAGCGCCTGGTCGCCAATCAGTGCGTTGACGGTGCTGATCATGCCGGCGTTAGTGCCGGATTTGGTCAGAAGGTGATGGATCAGCAGCGAGGTGGTGGTTTTGCCGTCGGTGCCGGTGACGCCGATCATGCGCAGTTTCCGCGCTGGAAAGCGCTGAAAACTCGCCGCCAGGTACGCCAATGCGAAATGCAAGTCTCCTTGCAGGCGGACGTAGGGGATGGGAAGCCCTTCCGGTTTGGGTCGGTCGCTGAGGATGACCCTGGCGCCGTTGGCAACAGCGGATGGTATGTAATGGTAGCCGTCGCTGTTTTCGCCTTTGATGGCGACGAAGGCATAGTCCTTCCGGACGCGGCGCGAGTCGCTGGTGACCCCCGTGATCATCACTGGCGGGATTGGGTCCAGAGCGTTCAGCGGCGCAGCCGAAAAAACACTGCGGAGTGAACGGCGTCGGATGGGTTGATCCATTTTGTGTTACTTTCGTTTTTTTGCAGGCTGCTTTTTCTTATTCAGCAAGTAGGCAGCCAGCAGGCTCAGCAGCCCGACAGCCAGGCAGACAAAGCCCCAGGTGGTCAGGTCGCTCCGGGTGGCAGCGGTCGACTCGGTGATTTCCATGCTGAAATCAATGCTTTGCTGATTTGTGATGGCGTAGTTACCGCTCAGGGTGTTGTCGCCAAGCGCCATTGAAATGCTTGCTTTGGATATACCGGCAGTGAAAGGCTCCACTTCCCAGATGAAGGTTTTTCGTCCCCTCTCCACCGGGATCAGCATGCGTTTCTGTGGCTGGATGACGGTTTTGATCATGTCGAGCTGCAAGTCAAAAACGACTCCGTCATCCAACACGCTCTCAAGCGCTTCATCTGCCTGGTATGCCACCGTGATCAGATTCTTGCGGCCGGTTTCCAGCTTTTCGGGATAGGTCACCGTCACGTTCAGGTTGCCGCCACTGCCGTAGATCCAGTCAGCCAGGGCAACAGCCTGGCTTTGCGAGGCGACCGGGATCGCCCGCCGTGTGAAGAGAAAGCCGCTGACAGCCAGTAAAAGCAGCCCTACGATCAGGAATATAGTTTGTTTTTTGATTTTCATTTGAACACCACCAGATAAATAATACCCAAAACCAGGATTGCGGAAGTAACCCTGCCAAGGTCTGTGTAACCATTATTTAGCGCAAAAAGCAGCAAGAATGGCAGCAATGCTTCGATCGCGAGGATCAGCATGTTGATTCGAAACCTTTTGGCTCCTTTACTCAGGCTCATTTCAGACTCCACTGTTGAGCAGCCACGACCAGATACCTGTCGCGACAGCCACAATGATTATCGGGATTAAACCATAACCGATCATCTTGCGCAAGACCTTGCCTTCCTGCCCCCCGAGCCCAACGGTAGTACAGCTGACGATCAGCTTCGTGGGAGACATCACGCTCCCCAGCGAACCGCCAGCATTCTGTGCCGCCAGGATCAGCGGCACGTTGAGCTTGAGCAGAGCGGCTGCCTCTGCCTGGAGCGCGCCAAACAGGATGTTGCTGTTATTGTTTGAACCGGTCAAAAAGGCGCCCATCACCCCAACGAAGGGCGCCACCGCCGGGTATATCACCCCGTTGATCGTTTCAGCGATCCCCCTTGCGAGCGTGCTTGTCATGCCGACGTGGGTCATGATCGTCGACACTCCAGCCATCATCACCACCCCCAGGCTGGCATCGACCGCGTTGTGAGCAGTGACGCTCAAAATTCGGCGGGGGGAGGTTCTAGTGATCAGCCCTTTGCGCTTCAGCAGGATCGATGAGAGCAATACGCTCACCAACAGCACCGTGCCTGGGTGAGAAAAGGGGTGAATGGTGGCGCTGGATTCCGCCGGAGTGACGAACCCTAACCCGGAAATGATCTCAGGGTACTTGAAACTGATCCCCACCTGATTGAGGAAAGTGTTGAGGGGCTGGATCAGGATGACAGAAAAACCGATCACCACGAGCAAAATGTAGGGCGTCAGGCGCAGCAGAAGATCCCGGGGAGAAAGTTCCTGACCGCCATTCGCGATAACGGTCCTCACGCCGTGATAGGCTGGCAGGCGCGTGAGGAGGAAAAGCGTGGCGATGCCAACGAGCGAAGGTCCGATCGTGCTGAGGCTCCAGAGACCCAGCGTGTTGAGAAGGTAGAGCGTGGTGCCCATTGTGAGGCTGACCGAGAGGATGGCGGGGAAGGCGTGGCGCACGCCCTTCCATCCGGTGCCGAGAAAGGTGATAATCACGCCTGTTGGCACGAAGCTGAGCGCGAGCAGGATGGCGGCATAGGGGGCGATGAGCAAACCAGGCACTCCCGAAACAGCAATCAGCGACTCGAAAGCGGTCGCCATCGAGCCAAACGAGACTGCCCAGCCGTGCCCGATGGCGGTCATGATAATGGAGAGAATCGGGTCATAACCCATCCCCACCAGGATTGGCGCACACACCGCCACAGGCACTCCGAAGCCGCCCATGCCCTGCAGGAAAGAAGTAAGCAGCCAGGCGATCATCAGGAGCTGGATGGAACGGTCATTGGAAAGGCGGGGGAGGAATAGACCGATCGCGCGGATGGTACCAACCTCGCTGGCAAGGCTGTAGAGCAGCAGGGCGCCCCAAATGATTACGAGCATGTTCAATGCCAGCACAAGCGCTTTCACTTGCGACCAGGCAAGGATCAGCCAACTTCCGCCAAACGCGATCAGGCTGACGGCGGCCGCCACCAGCCAGCTCATGGCGCCAGCGCGCAAACCTCCCCATTTGAAGAGGAGCATGAGAATGATGACGGTCAGAATGGGCAGAGAAGAAAGCAGCCAGTTGCCGAGGGTCAGTTCCATAGGGGAACAATTATAAGATATCGCGCCGAAAACGGGGTTGTTTTTCACTTCGGGCATCCCCTGGGGGCTGCTTGCGTGCCGGAGGTTTGAGTACCCCCTCTTAAGAGGGGGAATTAAAGGGGGTGGGTGACTGAAGAGGGTCAAGATATCTTGGTAGGGTGGGTTGGCGTCACAGAATCTCGTCCTGACTTAATATCAAGATAGCCAACCCACCAAAAGATGAATCAATTTGCTTGTGCTGCGGTGGGTAGGCTATAACCCGGTGTGCTCCTGCAGAAGCTTTGTGACGCCAACCCGCCCTACCTTCGCAGGTCGCCTGCAGTTTCAACTTTTACCAGCTACTAAGTCGATTGCTGTTACAAAGCCGAAAAGCTGGAGACCTAAAGGTCAAATCCAGCGCTCGGTCCCACGGGGAGGCTTTGCGCTGTGGACACCGGCGGGATCGAGGGTTTTAGGCTTCCCTTGGGGGCTGCTTGCGTTCCGGAGGATTGAGTACCCCCTCTTAAGAGGGGGAATCAAAGGGGGTGGGTGACTGAAGAGGGTGGTAAGTCCTGGGCTTCCCTTGGGGGAAGCTGGCTCCCGCCGCGGAGCGGACGGGAGACTGATGAGGGTCACTTTAGCAAAACAGCAAAGACACTCTCCCCCGCTTGGTCCACACGCCTCTTCGAGGCTGGGATCTTCGACGGATTCTCCCTCAAGGGAGGGCTATTCTTCAGACTTCCCTTGGGGCTGCTTGCGTTTCGGAGGTTTGAGTACTCCCTCTTAAGAGGGAGAATTAATGGGGGTGGGTGACTGAAGAGGGTGCTAAGCCCTGGGCTTTCCCTTGAGGGAAGCTGGCGCCTGCCGCGAAGCAGTCGGGAGACTGATGAGGGTCATTTCAGCGATCAATGTTTTATGCCGAATCAACAAAGTCACTCTCCCCCGCTTGGTCCACACGCCTCTTCGAGGCTGGGATCTTCGACGGACCCTCCCTCAAGGGAGGGCTATCCTTTGGGCTTCCCCTGGGGGAAGCTGGATCCCGCCGCGGAGCGGACGGGAGACTGAAGAGGGTTTTGAATTTTCTATGTAGTCCGGGTTGCGATACCTGCCCTGTGTATTTTTGCGGGGTTCAACCCGGCTTTGAATCTTAATCGTACTAGCCTCAGGGTGAGGATGTGATTACTTAAAAAGACATGCTTATTCCGGTAGGGGCGGACCTCCGTGTCCGCCCTGGGTAACCACGGGAGGTTACCCCTACATCTTGAATTTGAGGAGAGGTGGCTGTCGTAGGGGCAGACCCCCGTGTCTGCCCTGTGTATGCACGGGGGTCCGCCTTAGGTAACCACGGGGGGTTACCCCTACATACATGCGGTTATGATCAATATGAGCTACACCAACGCTTGGGAAAGGGGTCCTTGCGCAAAATCGTGGTTTAAAAAAACCGAGATGATGGTAAAATACTGCACACATGGGGCGGTGGCGGAATAGGCAGACGCAACGGACTTAAAATCCGTCGGTGGTGACACTGTGTGGGTTCGACCCCCACCCGCCCTATAAGAGGCTTGCAAAGGCCTCTTTTGTTTTCATTGACACACAACCTCCTTCGTCTTCCGCACCGGTCTTCAAGCCCTAATAAAGAGCGAACTTTGTAGGGGTTTGGCATGCCAAACCCAAAAATAGCAATAAATGGAATTATGGTTTAAACTATACCAAGGTCGAGTATTTTTCCACTTACACCCAATCGAAGGGGTAACGCATGCCAAACGAGAATCTCTCAGAAGCAAAAAAAGCCAAGAAGGACGAGTTCTACACACAATACAACGTTATAGAAAAAGAAATGAACGCATACCTGGAGTACGACCCGGATGTATTTCGCGGCAAGACGATTCTTTTACCCTGCGATGACCCCGAGTGGAGCAACTTCACCAAGTATTTTGCCCAAAACTTCGACCGATTCGGACTTAAAAAGCTTATAAGCACCAGTTACGCAGCGGAAAGCAAGAACTACAAAGGATTTTATCAGCCAACGCTTTTTGAAAAAAACGACCCCAAATACGACCAAAATAAATCCACCCGCAATGGGAAAATCTTTACTCTGACGTGCGACCGCACTGGGGATCTGAAAGTAAATGTAGATGACCTGGAATGGCATTACCTGCAAGGCGATGGCGACTTCCGAAGCGAGGAGGTTAAAAGACTGCGCGACGAATCCGATATTATCATTACCAATCCACCTTTTTCCATGTTCCGGGAGTTCCTAGCCTGGATCATGGAGGCTGATAAGCAGTTTTCCATCATTGGCAACATGAATGCCCTTACTTATAAAGATGTCTTTCCTTTGATCAAAGAAAACAAGATTTGGTTAGGTCCAAGTATTACAAGTGGGGATCGTGAATTCCAGGTGCCTGACGACTATCCTATTAACGCAGCTGGTTGGAGGATTGATGATCAGGGCAGAAAGTTCTTACGCATAAAGGGCGTTCGCTGGTTCACGAATCTCGACCATGGCAGGCGTCACCAACCACTGCCTTTGATGACTATGGCGGATAACCTCAAATACAGCAAACATAAGGAAATCAGGGGTAAAACAGGTTATGACCGCTATGATAATTATGACGCGATAGAGGTCCCGTTTACCGATGCCATCCCCAGTGATTATGACGGCGTGATGGGTGTGCCAATCAGTTTTTTGGATAAGTACAGTCCAGATCAATTTGAGATTGTTGGAAGTGATTATGACGTAAATTTAGGCTTACTGCCTGAAATTAGAAATCTCAATTGGAAAGGAAAACTGGACAGGGGTTACGTAAACAACCGTCGGCTGTACAGTCGGATTTTTATCAGGCACAGGAGGGAAACCACTGAATGATCACCACATTACGAACCAATATCACCGTCAAAGATATTTGCGAAGGTTTTGTCTATAACGAGCTGGAAGGCAAGGGGTTATTTGGCTTGGCAGGCAAATTAACTATCCAACCCGAGTACCAACGCAATTACTTCTATGCCGATGGAAAGAAAGACGTGGCTGTCATCGACTCTCTGCTCAAAGGCTACCCTTTGGGTCTACTCTACTTCAACAAGGTCGATGAGAACAACCTGGAAGTGTTGGATGGTCAGCAGCGTATCACCAGCTTTGGGCGTTTTGTGACTAACAAATTTGCCATCAAAGACGAAAACGGCATGGAGCAGTATTTTAGCGGGATTGCATCTGACAAACAGGAAAAGATCCTCAACACAAAACTCCTGATTTACGAATGTGAAGGTACAGAAACCGAGATCAAGGATTGGTTCAGAACTATCAACATCGCTGGCGTGCCGCTGAATAGCCAGGAGCTGCTCAACGCAGTTTATTCCGGACCCTTCGTGACGCTCGCCAAAGCGGAGTTCAGCAACAGCCAAAATGCCAATGTGCAAAAGTGGAGCGCTTATATTTCTGGCGCTGTCAACCGCCAGGATTACCTTGAACGAGCTCTTGAATGGGTGAGCAAGGGCAAAGACAACATTGGCGAGTATATGAGCCGTCATCGTTACGACACGACCATTACAGAGCTCAAGACTTACTTCAATTCTGTGATCGATTGGGTTTCCAGTGTATTTCTCGACGTTGAGAGTGAAATGCGCGGGCTCGAATGGGGTCGGCTGTATGAGACTTATCACGACAGACCCTATAACCCGAGCTTGGTCTCAAAAGAAGTTCAAAGACTTCTTGCTGACCCATATGTTACGAACCGCAAGGGTATTTTTGAGTACATTCTTGGCGGTTGTGTGGACACAAAATTGTTGGCGGTCAGAGTCTTTGACGAGCCGACTAAGAGAATTGTCTATGCAGCCCAAACCGAAAAAGCCAAAGCAAGCGGAACTTCAAACTGCCCGCTCTGTGCCCTTGGGCAAGACGCGAACAAAGCCAGGATTTGGAAACTGAACGAGATGGACGCTGACCACGTTGCCGCATGGAGCAAAGGCGGCGCGACTGACCTTCGCAACTGCCAAATGTTGTGCAAGACTCATAATCAGGTAAAAGGGAATCGGTAAGGAAGGAGAAAATCGGTTAACGCCGGTAATCACGAGCAATTTTTGGTTAATCAAGAAAGCAAATATTTTAGTATCAATGTTCAAAAATTGACAAAAGGGAGAAGATGATGGAAGACAATAATATTGAGTTAAATGAGATTAAGGACACAAGCCCAATCGGTTCAACTGCTCAGAAACAAGACAAAAAGGGGGACTTGTGGTTAATCTTGATTGCGTTACTGCTGGCAGGGTTATTGGCTGTAAACCTCCTACAGTTCTTTGCTCAAAAGGACCAGCAAGCGTTGGCTGCTATCCGAGCGCAAACATATTCTGAAAGAGTTGATGAAGCTCTGCAAACTTATAAAACGAATCAAATAAGACTTGCCAACCTCGTGAACGATTATGAAGAAGCGGTTTATGAAGACGAGAATGTGACAAATATTTACCAACAGCAATTGAAAGCAGCCGAATACAATTTTATAACTTTACAATACATTGCAAGCCAAAACCAAGAGATTATATTGTTGCTCACGTCTCTGCCGTAGTAGTGGGGCAGAGTGGTGAAAAGAACGCTACTCCGCCGGATATTGAGGCCATCGAAATGTGTCGGAATGATGGTGTCTTTCTCTCATTCCGAATTACGGAGTGATTTTGCCGGATTTATCCACAGCAGCAAGCCTGGTTGAATTTGAGGTAAAATGGTCATTGACAG
>Ga0079098_1384785_pt1 | contig 11470 bp, 10 predicted proteins | sample ADurb_H2B_01_Slu_FD_74559 | JGI IMG/M metagenome (GOLD analysis project Ga0079098, IMG submission 74559) | Active sludge microbial communities from Illinois, USA, of municipal wastewater-treating anaerobic digesters - ADurb_H2B_01_SludgeMetaT... | ecosystem: Engineered > Bioreactor > Anaerobic >...
CTGCCTCAAGGCCCTCCTGCCGGACTCCAGGGTAACGGGCCGCGGCCCGGTCGCCACCGTCACCGCCGGAGAGCGCCGCGTCAGGGTGGCGGCCATGCCCATCAGCATCGACTACAGGTCCTTCAGGGATACGGCCAAGTCGGCCAAGGTGAACAGGATCCTGAAGGAACTGAAAAGCCAGGTCCCCTGGGAGAATATCGCCATCGGCGTCGACCGCCTGGACTACACCAAGGGCATACCCCAGAGGATAAGGGCCTTCGGCGAGGCCTGCCGGTCCTTTCCGGAACTGAGGGGGAAGATCGCCCTGATCCAGATCGTCGTCCCCAGCCGGGAGGACGTCCCCGCCTATCAGGAGCTGAGGGAGGAGATCGAGAAACTGGTCAGCTCCGTCAACGGCGAGTTCTCCACGCCGGGGTGGATACCGATCCATTACATGCACAAGTCGGTCTCCAGGGAGGAACTGGCGGCATACTACAGGCTCGCCGATATCGCCCTGGTGACCCCCCTGAAGGACGGCATGAACCTGGTGGCCAAGGAATACTGCGCGTGCCAGGTGGACGACAACGGTGTGCTGATCCTGAGCGAGTTCGCCGGCGCCGCCGCCCAGATGCACCGGAGCGCCATCCTGGTGAACTCCTACGATATCCAGGGCATGGCGGACGCCATCCACGAGGCGGTCCAGATGCCCCTGGAAAAGAGGAAGAGCCGTATGCGCCGCCTCAGGGCTGGCATCCGCAGGCAGAACGTGTTCTGGTGGGTGGACAACTACCTCAGGGCTTCGACGGGCAAGGCCCTGGTCGATTTCCCCGAGGCGAGTATGGCCCCCCTCTTTCACGCCCTTATGAAGCGCGCTCCGGAGGCTTCTACGAAATGATCCACGCCCTCAGCGCCCCTCAAAGGGGTTCCTGAAGACCGCCCTGCCCCCCAACTGGTCCTCTATCTCCAGGAGCCTGTTGTACTTGGCGACCCGTTCGCTCCGGCAGGCGGAGCCCGTCTTGATCTGGCCGCCCCCCATGGCCACGGCCAGGTCGGCTATGAAGGTGTCCTCCGTCTCTCCGCTCCGGTGGGATATGACATAACCCCAGCCGGCCTCCCTGCACATTTTTATCGTCTCCACGGTCTCCGTGACGGTGCCGATCTGGTTGAGTTTTATGAGGACGGCGTTGGCCGACCCTTCCCGGATGCCCCGCTCGACGAACCTGGCGTTGGTCACGAAGAGGTCATCCCCCACGATCTGGACCCTGTCACCCAGTTCGGCCGTCTGGGCTTTGAAACCCTCCCAGTCATTTTCGTCGAGCCCGTCCTCGATGGAGACCACGTGGTACTTCTCGACCCACTCCCCGTAGAGGGCCGTCATCTTGCCGCTGGTCATCCTGCCCTGTCCCGACCGCGCCAGATGGTAGGCGCCGTCCTCGAAGAAGGAACTGGCCGCCGGGTCCAGCGCCAGGGCGATGTCCCGGCCGGGGGTGTATCCCGCGACCTCGATGGCCTCGACGATGACCCGGCAGGCCTCGTCGTTGCTCCCCAGGTCGGGCGCGAAGCCGCCCTCATCACCCACGGCCGTGGCATAACCCTTCGATGAGAGTATCTTTTTAAGGGCGTGGAAAGTCTCGGTGCCGTAACGCAGGGCCTCGGCGAAGTTGGGGGCCCCGACGGGCATGACCATGAACTCCTGGAGGTCCACGCTGTTGTCGGCGTGCTTGCCGCCGTTGAGGATATTCATCATAGGGACGGGCAGCCTCGCCGCCCCCGGGCCGCCTAGGTAGGCGTAAAGGGGGAGGTCCCTGGCCCTGGAGGCCGCCTTCGCCACAGCCATGGATACACCGAGGATGGCGTTGGCGCCCAGGGCGCCCTTGTTCGACGTGCCGTCCAGTTCGATCATGAGGCGGTCGATCTCCTCCTGGCGCGTCGGGTCCATCCCTACAAGGCGGGGGGCGATGATGGCGTTGACGTTTTCCACCGCCCGCAGGACGCCCTTGCCGCCGAACCGTGTCATGTCGCCGTCGCGGAGTTCTATCGCCTCCCTCTCCCCCGTAGACGCACCGGAGGGTACCGAGGCGGAAACCTCGATGCCACCGTCGAGCCTGCACCAGGTGCGGACGGTCGGGTTCCCCCTTGAATCCAGGATCTCCATTGCCCTGACAGCCGCGATGGTCTTCTTCAAAACGGTCTCTCCCTTCGGTCGTTTATCGGCACCTTTCGATGGGACAAAGGCCCTGAACACACTATAACAGAAGGATCACTACCCCAGGGGGCGCCCCGAAGGGAAGAAAGGCAGTGCTGAGGTTTATCGCGGCGGGCCGTTGTCCCCTTGAGGAAAGGGGGATATAATTATCAGCCGATGAATTGCTTTTGGAGGTAATGCCCTTGCCCGGGAAAGACGTCATTCCCCCAGCTTGCGTAGGCAACGCCGAGGAGGAATGTGAAAAGCGGAGTGGAACTGAGGAGGGAAGTTTCAGGGAGATCCTGGACTCCGTGCCGGAGCTTATCCTAAGGTTCACCCCGGACCTGATCACCACCTTCGTCAACAGGACCTACTGCGAGTACCACGGGATCAGGTGCGAGGACATCGTCGGGAAGAGCTTCAAGGATCATATCCACCCCGGCGACATGCCGTCCTTCAGGGAGCGGCTCATGGCCCTCACGCCGGAGAACCCCGTCCTGGCGGGAGTGGAAAGGACCCTTATGCCCGACGGCGATATCCGGTGGCAGAAGTGGACCGACCGGGGGATCTTCGACCACCGGGGGAACCTGGTCGAGATCCAGTCCATCGGGAGGGACGTGACGGAGCGCAAGAGGATCGAACAGGCCATGGCCTTCGAGAGGGAATCGCTGAACGCCCTCTTCGGGTACTCCATGGAGGGAATAGTCTTCTGCGATCACGATCTGACGGTGCTTAAAGCCAACCCCGCCTTTTGCGATATGTTCGGGTACGCGCCGGAAGAGGTCGCGGGACGGAATATCGACGAACTTGTCGCCGGGAACACCGAGTACCTGGAAGAGGCCAGGAACTTTTCCGCGGTCACGGCAGGGGGGCGGCCCGTTGCCATCGAAACGACACGCATGAGGAAGGACGGCTCGCTGATCCAGGTCTCCTGCCTGGGCGTTCCGGTATTCCTCTCCGACGGCGGGAGATTCGCCTATGGCATCTACCGGGACATCACCGCCCGGAAGGCCGCCGAAAAGGCATTGAAAGAGAGCGAGGCCAAGTACCGGGAACTCTTCGATTCCATGCCCCTCGGGTTCTACGCATCGACCCCCGAAGGTTACTTCCTCGACGCGAACCCCGCCTTCATTCACATGCTCGGGTACGAAAACCTCGAGGAACTCAGAAGCCTCTTCATCCCCACCGATGTCTATGTCAGTGAAGACGAAAGGGAGAGTATAGAAAACAAAGGCCGCGGCGAGGGGTTCATCGACTCCGTGGAAAAGTACAGGCTCAAGAGGAAGGACGGGCAGGTCATCTGGGTCGAGGACTTCGCCCGCTACATCAAGGACTGTTCCGGCGAGATCCTTTTCAACCAGGGGCTCTGCAGGGATATCACCGACCGCCTGAGGGCCGAGGAGGAACTGAAAAGGGTCAACCGGGAACTCTATGTCGCCGCCACCACGGACAGCGCGACGGGCCTCTTCAACCGCAAGTACTTCGACGAGGCCCTGAAGAAGGAGATCGACCGGTCGTCGAGGTACCGGTCGCCCCTGTCGCTGGCCATGATCGACCTCGACAACTTCAAGGCCCTGAACGACACCAGGGGGCACCAGGCCGGAGACAGGGCCCTGCGCGAGATAGCCCTGGTTATCCGTGAGAATATCCGCTCATCGGACACGGCGGCCCGCTGGGGAGGGGACGAATTCATCCTTTCCACCCCGGTGGACGGGGAGCGGGCGCTCGCCCTGGCCCGGAAGCTGAGGGAGCTGCTCCTCGGCCTCGACCATGAGGGGTTCGGCCCCGTCACCTGCAGCATCGGTGTGGCAACCTGCCAGGAGGGTGACAACCTCGATTCTCTTGTAAAAAGAGCGGACCTCGCCCTGTACAGAGTGAAAAAAAAGGGAGGCAACGGCGTCTCGTCCCAGGACGGCAGCGCCTGTTCATCGACAGGGTGATAGGGTAAAATATCAGAAATACGCTCGAAAGAGGTGGTTGGGGTGAAAAAGATGGGGCTTTTCGTTCTTGTCATGATCGTGACCATGGCTGCCTTCGCCGCCGGCTCCACGGCCGCCGAGGCCAAACCTCGCGTCGCTGTCATAGAATTCCAGGATGCCGCCTCGTCGGGGGCTCCCGCGCGGGCCATAACGGACATGCTCGTCACGGAACTCTTCAACACCAACCTCTTCACCATCATAGAGAGGTCGAGGGTGGACTCGATCCTTCTCGAGCACAGCCTGGTGCTATCGGGCACGATCGACCCGGCCACCGCCGCCCAGGTCGGCAAACTGCTGGGGGTCGAGTACCTCATCACCGGTTCCATCACCGAGTACCGGCACGAGGCGGCCGGCGGGGTGGTACCCCTCCCGGGCCTTCCCGGCGGCGTGGCCGTGGGATCCCACACGGCCTACGTGACCATCGATACCAGGGCGATCGACGCCCAGACCGGGGAGATCCGGATGGTGGCCCGTGAACAGGGGGCCTCGAACCAGACCCTGGGCGGAGTCGCTTATAGCGGCGCCGCCTTCGGCGGGGGCAAGACGGGAGGGGTCCTGGCCGGCGCGACCCACAAGGCCGTGCTGAACCTGGTGGATAAGTTCAGGGAACTCGCCGCTTGTACCCCGGCGAGGTCCGTGGAGTTCAACGTCATCCAGGCCGATGGTTCCCAGGTCATGGTGGACGGCGGAAGCACCAACTCCAGCCTCGAGCCCGGGGCCTTCCTCGCCGCCTACAGGGAGGGCGCCCTGATAACCGCCATGGACGGCACGGTGCTCGACGCCGAGAAGATCTACCTTTCTATCCTAAGCGTGGTAGAGGTCAAGCCCCAGTACAGCATCTGCTCCATAATCAGGGGGATACCCCTCCAGCGGGGCGACAAGGCGGAGACCCTGGGCGACCGTTCGCCCGAGAGCATCGCCCTCGGCTCGAGGTGACGGGGTCCTAGCGCAGTCTCCCGTGGACGGCCAGCCAGAAGCAAACCGGGTCCGATGAGGTCGACGCCACCCGGTGACGGGTATGGGCCGGTATGAAAACCCAGTCGCCGGCCCGGAGGCTCACCCTGGAAGAATCGTCGTATTCCAGGGTGGCCTCGCCCTGCAAAAGCGCCACCCACTCGTCGTCATCCTGATCCAGCCAGGTGCCTGGCGGTGTCGCCTGCCCCGACGACAGGATCCTCTCTATCCTCACCGAAGGTCCCGCCAGGAGGTCCTCGAAGACCTCCTCGTCAGGGAGCGCCTCCGGCAAGGAAAAAAGATTGCCCGAAGGTACCACGCGTACCGCCTCCCAGCGTCAGGAATTTCCGGCCAAGCCTCCCCTGGAATATACACTATAGGGCCCGCCGCTGAGAGGGCGGGGACGCTTCAATTGTCGGCGCCGCTGGTATATCATGACCTTCAGGGGCGGCAAAGGCCCCTGAAGGGGGGCGAGGGATCATGTGCAGGATGCTGATAGCGAACAGGTCGGGCATATCCAGGCTCGTCGAGAGGCTTTCGGAATTCCCCAACTGCAATACCCTGGCCGCCTTCCTCAAGGGCCTCGATCTCCGTCACGGGGGCCACGGGGGCGGTGTGGTTCTTTACGGCGACGGGTCGGTCCTCCACTACGAGAAGGGCGTCGACATGCAGCCCGAGCGCGCCGCGGCCGTACTGGAGGGGCGCGACTACGAGTGGGCCGTCTTCCACGCGAGGGAGGCCAGCGTCGGCTTCGTCACCGATGAGAACTGCCACCCCTTCGTCATCGAGGGGCGCCATCACCTGGTCCTCGCTGCGAACGGGAGCGAGAGCTCCATGGCCGCCCTGGGCCGCCTCATCGGCGACAGGACCGACAGTGAGTTCATAGCAAGGATGATCGTGGATATGGACCTTCCCTTCCCGGGGGCACTGTCCTGCTTCAACTCTAACTTCGTCGGCCTTTACGACGGCCGGCCCTTCGCCAAGAAGGGCGACCGGCAACTGCTCAAGTATCAGACGGAACGGGACATCGTCTTCGCCAGCGACCTCCCCTTCGGGCTGACGGGCATTACGAGGCCGGGACATAACTACTGCTGGTTCGACTGGGAAGAGTCCATGCTCCCCGGCTGAGCCCGGAAGGAGGCGCCATGGGCAAGATCACCGTCTACGGAGCAGGAAGCTGGGGCACCGCCGCCGCCGACCTCCTCGCCCGGGGGGGGCACCAGGCCACCCTCTGGTGCAGGAGACCGGAACAGGCACGGGCCATTAACGCGACGGGGAGGAACCCCGATTACCTCAAGCGTACCGACCTCAGCCCCGCCCTCTTGGTCACGGCGGACCTCGAGGAGGCCGCCGTCTCCTCGCAGTTTCACGTCATAGCCGTCCCCACCCAGTCGGTGAGGGAGTTCCTTTCGGGAGCGGCGAGGTATTGGCCCCGGGACGTGAGGGTGTGCAACCTGGCGAAGGGGATAGAGATCGCGTCGGGCGACAGGATAAGCCAGGTCGTCGCCGAGACCCTCCCCGGGTCCAGGTACTCCGTCCTGTCGGGACCGAGCCACGCCGAAGAGGTCGCCGACGGCAAGCCCGCCGCCGTGGTAGCCGCCTCCTCCATCCCCGGCGAGGCGGAGCTCTGGCAGGGGATCTTCTCGGGGAAACTATTCCGGGTCTACACCAGCGACGACGTCGTCGGCGTAGAGATAGGGGGGGCGGTCAAGAATGTCATCGCCATCGCCGCCGGGATAGCCGCCTCCAGGGAGATGGGTCACAACGCCCTGGCGGCGCTGGTGTGCAGGGGCCTGGCGGAGGTGATGAGGCTCGGCGCGAAGCTGGGCGCGCACCCCCTTACACTGGCCGGGCTTGCCGGGGTGGGCGATCTGATGGTTACCTGCTTCAGCGGCCTCTCGCGGAACTACAGGCTGGGCCTCGCCGTCGGCGGGGGGATGACCCTGACGCAGGCCTTGAATTCCCTGGGCCAGGTGGCCGAGGGCGCTTATACCGTGGACGCCCTGGTGAGGAACGCCCGGGAGATCGACATCGAACTGCCCCTCACCGAGGCGGTGCACCGCATCCTCTACGATGCGGTCTCACCGGAGAGCATGGTGGGATCCCTCTTCGGCCGTGAACTGAAACCGGAACTGCCGCCGGAGATGTACTGGGGAAGGGGGACGAGCAGGGGCGACTAGGGTTCGGAGATCCTGAAACCCTCGCCGAGCCAGGAAGACATGCCCCAGGCTATCAGGATCAGGAGCGGTATCGAGACGGCAAAGCGGACGATGGTGAAACCTACTCCCAGGAAGGAAGCCTCGAAGACCGTCATGGGGATCCTGCAGATCATGGAGGCGTTGAGGAAGGTCAGGATCACCTTCATGGAGGCCCCCTTCTTCTGGAGGACCAGGCAGAGGGGCAGTGCGACAAAAAGGCCACCCACTATGGTCCCCGCCAGCACGATGGCCCAGAAGTAACCCTGGACACCCGACTCGCTCCCCATGTGCTTTTCCACGGTCTCCCGCTTTACCCAGGCGTAGAACAGCCCCACCAGGAGAAAGGTCGGCGGCAAAAGGCCCGCCATCGTTCGGGCGAAGGCCAGGAAGTCGGCACCGCACCTGTTTCCGGGCTCAAAATGAAGCGCCGCGGAGAGTGCAACAAAGGCCGCGAAAGCCAGTAACAGAACGACCCAGAAAGGCAAGGAAGACCTCTTCCCGTTCATGGCAACTCTCCGAAAAAGCACCCGATGGCCACGGAAACTACGAGGGCCATCGCCAGCCCGGCGAGGTTCCTGACCAGGGCGGCCCTGAAACCGAGGTACTCCCTCTCCAGGGGAAAGGTCACCACGCCGACCATCATGAGGGTCGTGGTGAAGGCCGCTATCACCGTGTAGGGTACGCTTTTATCAAGGAGGATGGCTGACAGGGGGAAGGCCACGGAACTGGGTATGGCGGCGATGGAGCCGGCCACCGCCCCGGTGATGCTCCCGACGAGGAGCCCCCTGCCGACGAGCAGTTCGAGAAGGACCTCTTCGCTGATGAGCCCCAGGCTGAGGGACGTGAACACCAGGACGATCACGAACATGGGGAGGACTTCCCTGAAAAGGGACCAGGCCAGCCGGGCTGCTTCCAGGGTTCTCTCCCGGTTCACGAACCACGATACCGAAAAAAGAGCCGCCATGAGCACCCATGCCACCACCATGCCTTCCGTTCCCCCCTTTGACCCCGGCCTGGGCGTCATTCCCGCTCCACCCGGGCCACCAGTATACCGAAAAAACTCCTCCAGGGGACGACCCGGCACGGAATGGACCGGGGGGCATCCCAGGGTGATATCGATGCCGCTGCGAAGTGATACAATGCGGGAAAGGTGGTGAGACCCCTGCAGGAAGCGATCCTGGCCGCTCTCAGTTCCGCGTCGAGGCTCACCGATAGGGGATATGAGGCCGTCGTGGTGGGCGGGGCTGTCCGCGACCTCTTGCTAGGCCGGGGATCGGGGGAGGCCGACCTGGCGACTTCGGCCCCATGGGACCAGGTCCTGGAACTGTGGCCCGGGGCCCCTGTCGTGGGGCACCCCCCGGCCGCCACGGTCATAGCCCGCTCCGGTGAGTACCGGGTGGACATTTCCTCTTTCCAGGGGGGAAGTCTCGAGGAAGACCTGGGGCGGAGGGACCTCACCATCAACGCCATGGCGGTTACCGCCGACGGCACGATCGTGGACCCCTGGGGGGGAACGGCCGACCTGGCGAAGGGGCTGCTGCGCTTCACCGGCGACCCCCGTGAGAGGCTGGCCTCCGACCCCCTGAGGGCCGTGAGGCTCGCCCGGTTCGCCGCCGAGCTACCCAGTTTCAGAGTCGACCCCGCTTCCCGCGAGGCCTGCCGCGGGTTCGCCTCCCGGGTAGCCTCTATGCCGCCACCCCGCATCGGAAGGGAGGCTCTGAAGGCCCTGGACGGGGACCTGCCCACCTTCCTGGATAGTCTCGAGCGGCAGGGCATCATCGCTTCGGTCCTGCCCTTTTGGGGAGAGATCCTCTCCGACAGGAAGAACGCCGCGCTGGAGCGGGTACGCAGGGCATGCTCCTTAACATACGACCGGGCTGTCAGGGCGGCATGCCTGCTGGCCGACGCCGGTCCGGGCGCCGGCGCGATGGTCTCCGCCTGGGGCTGGCCGAAAGGGCTGGCCAGGGAGGCGGTGAACCTCGTGAGGTACCGCTCCCTCGCCCCCCGGGGCGGCAACGCCGGCGACTGGGCCTCCCTTTTCAGTTCCCAGGGGGCGCCCTGGCTTGGAAAACTTCTCCTGTTCGGGTACATTGACAAGCTGGAAAGCGATCCCTTGACCGTGGAACCGGCAATGTACATGCTGCGCCTCCAGGCCTTCGGGCCCAGGGTCACCGGCGAGGAAGTGATGGGCCTCACCGGCCTCGAGAGGGGGCCGCAGATCGGCGGGATCCTCGCGGACCTCGACGAGGCGATAGCACTGAAGAAGGTCAAGGACCGGCGCCAGGCCTTGCGCTGGGTCCTTTCCCACCTTCCCTAAACCCCGATGACATAGTATCCTTATAACATGGCTGGAAATGTCATTTTAAACGGGAGGTCCCGATGGACCAGTCAGAGATGGGCAAGGCGGCGGTGGAATTCAGCAAGCAGCAACGGAGGCGGAAGATAGCGACCTGCTTCGTGCTTTCAGGCTGGTACGCGACATTGTTCATCACCGACAACCTCTTCGGGTACCACCCAGCGGTGCGGGTCGACGGGGCTTTGGCCTTGGTCTTTTTAGCCTGCGCTTTCGGCACGGCCTTCATGACCTCCTGGAAGAAGCGATCCTTGCTGGGGTTGTCGGCCATAGCGGGGCTGCTCCTCATTTCCTCCACGCCGCTTCTTTTCACGGTGATGGGCCTTCCCTTGAGCATACTGCTCCTTCGCCATGTCATGACCCTCTTCTTCTGCGTCATGGTTGCCCCCTATTTTCTGAAGCCCAGAGGGTTCGCCTTCTTCCTGGTCCTCCTTTACAATGCCCTTTGCTTCTACTACCCCATCCTCCGCACGAGGGAACTGGACGAGACCATGGCCTACGTGATAGTGACCTACTCCTTCTCGCTGCTCTTCGCCTACTTCTTCCTGGACATCCTGCGGATGAACCTGGACCATGTCTCCTCCCTCATCGCCGCGAAAAGGGACGCCGAGGACAGGGCGCTCAGGGATGACCTCACGGGAGTCTACAACAGGAGATATTGCGACAACCTCCTCCGGGTGCTCATAGAGAACGAGACCGAAAAGGCCCTCCTCTTCATCGACCTCGACGACTACCAGAACGTGTACCAGGCCCATGGCCACCTGGTAGGGGACGCCTATCTCAAGAGATCGGCCGAGGCCATATCGGAATCGATCAGGTCCGGCGACGTGGTCTCGCGTTTCAGCGGGAACCAGTTCGTGGTGGTCCTCGACAGCAATGACCTGACCCTGGCCGAGACGGTGGCCAGGAGGATCATCAAGGCCGTCGGGAACGTGATCCCCGAATTCGAGGGTATCTCCGTGGGTGTGACCAAGATCATTCCGGGGATAACCCAGCAGGCCGTGCTGGTCAACGCCGACACGGCCCTCTACCGGTCGAAGCGCTCGCACCTGGTGGGCATCTCCATTGTGGACCCCGCCAACCCCCGGATCGAGCCGGAACTCTGGCCTGAAACGGACATGACCCCCCAGTAAAGATGATGAGAGGGGCCCCAGGAGGGCCCCTCTTTCGTCAGGGCAAGGGCGCCCGACCGGAGGCGAAAAAACCCCGGAGGAGCTTCCCTACCCACAGGATGGCCGAGGCCACGGCCTTGAAGAGGATTCACACGGCCTTCACCTGCCTCGTACCAACGATACCATGAAAGGAACCGGGAGGTCCGCCATGAGTGACGGGGCTCTTGAAGTCATCCTCTCCAGGAGGAGCATCAGGAAATACACCGACAGGGCCATCGAAGAGGGGTCCCTGGAGCAGCTCCTGCGCGCCGCGATGAGCGCCCCGAGCGCCCATGATCAGCGGCCCTGGGAATTCGTCATCATCGACGACAGGGAGACCCTGCGGGCGATCACGCTGTTCCACCCCTATTCCAGGATGCTCCACAAGGCCCCCGTGGCGATAGCCGTTTGCGGCCGTACCACCGGGCTCCAGACGCCGGACTTCTGGCCCCAGGATTGCGCCGCGGCAACAATGAACATCCTGACAGCGGCCAAAGCCCTGGGGATCGGGTCAGTGTGGCTCGGCATCCACCCCATGGAAAACCTCGTCAAGGGGGTGAGCTCCCTGCTGGGCCTCCCGGGGGAGATCACGCCCTTTTCAATAGTATCCCTGGGGTACCCCGCCGAGGAAAAGGGGCCCTCCGAGCGATATGATCCCGCCAGGGTCCACA
>Ga0079098_1022606_pt1 | contig 11345 bp, 9 predicted proteins | sample ADurb_H2B_01_Slu_FD_74559 | JGI IMG/M metagenome (GOLD analysis project Ga0079098, IMG submission 74559) | Active sludge microbial communities from Illinois, USA, of municipal wastewater-treating anaerobic digesters - ADurb_H2B_01_SludgeMetaT... | ecosystem: Engineered > Bioreactor > Anaerobic >...
AAAAAATCGTTCAAGTAGGTAAACCACTTTTAATTATTGCTGATGATATCACTGGAGAAGCTTTAGCTACTCTAGTTGTTAATAAATTAAGAGGAACCTTTAACTGTGTAGCTATTAAAGCTCCTGGTTTTGGTGATCGTCGTAAACAATACTTAGAAGATATTGCCATCTTAACTGGTGGTCAACATATTTCCGAAGATTTAGGTCTAAAATTGGAAAATGTAGATATTTCCATGTTAGGTCAAGCACGCCAAGTAAGAATTAGTAAAGATGAAACTGTTATCGTAGAAGGTAAAGGTAGTAAAGAAGATATTGATAAGAGAGTAGCTCAAATTAAAAATGCTATTGGTGAAACTACCTCTGACTTCGAAAAGGAAAAACTACAAGAAAGACTTGGTAAATTAGCTGGTGGGGTAGCTGTAATTCAAGTTGGTGCTGCTACTGAAACTGAATTAAAAGAAAGAAAATTAAGAATTGAAGATGCTCTAGCTGCTACTAAAGCTGCGGTAGAAGAAGGTATCGTTTCTGGTGGTGGAACTGCTTTCATCGATATTCTTCCTGCTTTAGATAAGCTAAACGTAGAGGGAGACGAAAAAACTGGAGCTGAATTAGTGAAGAAAGCTCTAACTGAGCCAGTAAAACAAATTGCTAACAATGCTGGTTTAGAAGGTTCTGTAGTAGTGGAAAAAGTTAAGGAATCTGGAGTTGGTATTGGTTTTAATGCTGCTACTGAAGAATATGTAGATATGATTAAAGCTGGTATTGTAGACCCTGCTAAAGTTACTAGAAGTGCTCTACAAAATGCTTCCAGTATTGCTGCTATGTTCTTAACTACTGAATGCTTAGTTACTGACAAACCAGCAGAAAAAGGTGCAGATATGCCAATGATGCCACCAGGAATGGGCGGTATGGGCGGAATGATGTAATAGATTCCCCTAATAAGAGTTAGGTTAAAAACCTAGCTCTTATTTTTTTAACTGAATTATTTGTGGGAAAAATGTTGACTGTGTATGCAAATTTTGTTAGAATAACATACTAATTAGGAAAACTTTCAAAGAGAAGGGATGAAATAAATGATCATTATTCTGGATTTTGGTTCCCAATACAGCCAGCTAATTGCTCGCCGCATTAGGGAAGCTAATGTTTACTGCGAGATTCTACCCTACAATGTTGACCCAGAAGAGGTAAAGAAAAAGAACCCTCAGGGTATTATTCTTTCCGGCGGTCCAGCTAGTATCTATGTAGAAAACGCACCTTACTGCCATCAAGATATTTGGGGTATGGAAGTTCCTGTTCTAGGTATTTGTTATGGTATGCAAATTACTGCCCAACATTTAGGGGGGGAAGTAGCTACTGCTGATAAAGGTGAATATGGTAAGGTAGAAATTACTTTGGACACTGCTTCTCCTTTATTTAAAGGCTTGGACCCTAATTTCATCTGTTGGATGAGTCATCGGGACTCTGTAGCTGTTCCTCCGGCAGGATTCAAAGTAGTAGCTAAAAGTAGTAATACTCCAGTAGCAGCTATGGAGGATCAAGAAAGAAAGTTCTATTGCATTCAATTTCATCCTGAAGTAGTTCATACTGTTTTTGGTAAAGAAGTTATCCGTAATTTTCTTTTTAATATCTGCGGCTGCAAAGCTGATTGGACTGCTGCCTCCTTTATCGAGGAGACTGTTAAAGAGATAAGAGCCAAGGTGGGGACTGGTAAAGTTCTTTGTGCTTTGAGCGGCGGTGTGGACTCTTCGGTGGCAGCGATACTGGTACATAAGGCTATCGGGGATCAACTAACCTGCGTCTTTGTGGATAACGGGTTAATGAGAAAAGGTGAACCGGAGCAAGTAGAAAAGACTTTCCGGGAACACTACCATATTAATTTGGTTCACTATCGTGGAGAGGAAAGATTCTTGAATAAGCTAGCCGGGATAGAGGATCCGGAAACCAAGAGGAAAGTAATTGGAGAAGAATTTATTCGGATCTTTGAGGATGAGGCTAGAAAATTAGGCAGGATTGATTATTTGGTTCAAGGAACTCTTTATCCTGACGTTATTGAAAGTGTTAGTACTGGTGGACCTTCTGCTTGTATTAAATCTCACCATAACGTGGGGGGACTACCAGAAGATATGCAGTTTGATTTGATTGAACCTCTCAGACAACTTTTTAAAGATGAAGTTCGGGCTGTAGGGAGAGAATTAGGTATGCCTGAGGATATTGTGGATAGACAACCCTTTCCTGGCCCAGGTCTTGCAATTCGACTTATAGGTGCCGTAGATAAAGAAAAATTGGATATACTAAGGGAAGCAGATGCTATAGTCCAGGAAGAAATTAAAGCAGCGGGACTCTATCATCAGTTGTGGCAGTCTTTTGCTATTCTAGTAACTAATACTAAGAGTGTAGGGGTTATGGGGGACGAGAGAACCTATGACTACTTAGTAGCGGTACGGGCAGTAACTAGCGATGATGGCATGACTGCTGATTGGGCTAGATTACCTTATGATGTTTTAGAGAAAATATCCAGCAGGGTAATTAATGAGGTACGGGGGGTAAATCGTCTAGCCTATGATATTAGTTCTAAACCACCAGCAACCATTGAATGGGAATAGGAGGAAGAGGATATGGACAAACCTACTGTTAGTATAATAATGGGAAGCGATTCTGACTTACCAGTAGTAAAAGCTGCTATGGAGGTATTAGAGGAGTTTGGTATACCTCACGAAGCACAAATTATTTCTGCTCATCGTACTCCGGATAGGGCTACTGCCTTTGCTGCCAGTGCTGAAGAAAGGGGGATAGAGGTAATTATTGCTGCTGCTGGAGGGGCAGCTCATTTAGCCGGAGTAATAGCGGCTATTACTCCACTACCGGTTATTGGAATTCCTATTAAATCTTCCACTTTATCTGGGGTAGATTCTCTTTACTCTATTGTCCAGATGCCTAGTGGTATTCCAGTGGCCACAGTAGCTATTAATGGAGCCAAAAATGCTGGAATTTTAGCAGCACAAATTTTAGGGGCAAAAGATAAAAATATCAGAGAAAAGGTAAAACAATATAAAGAGAAGTTAGTACAAGAGGTAGAGAGAAAATCCCAACGCCTTCTAGAAGTAGGTTATAAAAACTACTAATTTTATTGCCGAAACCTATTGCATTTTTTTTCGGTATCTCATATAATATTTATCAAGAGCTGTTTTTCTTGATAAACAATGGGGTTTATGAGAAACGAAATTTGCTTGCTTAAAATACTATTGCATATTAGGTTGAGGCAAAGGCGCCTTTGATAGGGGGATTTATTAATACCTTTATTAAAGATGCCTTTTTTATTGTCACTCTATCTAAAATTTCTTCATTAATTAAGGGGGAAGGTAAAATGAATAAAAAAGGAATTAAAAAGATAGTAGCCATTATTAGACCTAGTATGCTCAATAACGTTAAAATAGCTTTGGAGAAAATTGGGATTAGGGGCATGAGCGTAACCCCAATTAAAGGCTGTGGCTTACAAAGGGGTGGAAAAGAGGATTTTGTAGAAAATACTCAGTCCATCAACTTGCTAGATAAAGTAAAAATTGAGTTAGTGGTAGAAGCAAATTTAGTTGAGGGTATTGTTAGTGAGATTGTTAGTAGTGCCAGAACCGGAGATGTGGGAGATGGAAAAATCTTTGTTGAACCGGTAGAAGAGGTAATTAAAATTCGTACAGGCAAGACTGGTATAGCAGCTATCTAACTGCTAATACCTCAAATATTTCCAAAAATAAAAGGAGGAAATGAAAATGGCTATTACAAAAGAGGATATTTTAAAAAGAGCCCAGGAACAAAATGTTAAGTTTATCCGCCTTCAGTTCACTGATATTTTAGGAGTAATAAAAAACATAGCACTACCTGTTAGCCAACTAGAGAAAGCTCTAGATGGGGAAATAATGTTTGATGGATCTTCTATTGAAGGGTTTGTAGGTATTCAAGAGTCAGACATGATTCTAAAGCCTGACTATAATACTTTCACTATTTTCCCTTGGAGACCACAAGATGGAGCAGTAGCTCGTCTAATCTGTGATGTTTACAAAGCAGACGAAACACCCTTTGAAGGAGACCCACGGGGTGCTTTAAAAAGAGTACTAGCAGAAGCTAAAGAAATGGGCTTCACTATGAATGTAGGTCCAGAGCCAGAATTCTTCTTATTCTTAAAACAACCTGATGCCAAAAATCCAGACGGTATCCCAACTAATATTCCTCACGATAATGCTGGATATTTTGATTTAGGTCCAGTAGACCTAGGGGAAGATGCCCGTCGGGAAATGGTTATTACTCTACAAGAAATGGGCTTTGAGGTAGAAGCTTCTCATCATGAGGTTGCTCCAGGACAACATGAAATTGACTTCAAATATGGTGATGCTTTATCCATTGCTGATGATATTGAAACCTTTAAATTAGTAGTGAGAATTATTGCTCGCAACCACGGCTTACATGCTACTTTCATGCCAAAACCTGTTTTTGGTATTAACGGTTCCGGTATGCATATGCACCAATCCTTATTTACTGCAGATGGGAAAAATGCTTTCTATGATCCAAATGCTAAAGATGGTTTAAGTGAAACTGCCCTTTATTACATAGGCGGAATCTTAAAGCATGCTAGAGGCTTTGCTGCTATCACTAACCCAATTGTTAACTCTTATAAGCGTTTAGTGCCAGGTTATGAAGCTCCAGTTTACACTGCCTGGTCTTTATCTAACAGAAGTGCCCTAGTTCGTATTCCTGCTCGTCGTGGATTAGGAACAAGGGTTGAACTTCGGAACCCAGATCCAGCATGTAATCCATATTTAGCTATTGCCGCTACTCTAAAAGCTGGTTTAGATGGTATTAAGAACAAAATTATGCCACCTGAAGCTACTGTTCGCAATATCTACAAAATGACTGCAGCTGAAAGAAAAGAATGTGATATTCCTAGCTTACCATCTAACCTAAAAGAGGCTTTAGAAGAACTAGCGAAAAATGAAGTAATCAAGTCTGCTTTAGGGGATCACATCTTTAGATTATTCATGGAAGTAAAAGAAGCTGAGTGGGATGAATACAGAACTAACGTAGATCAATGGGAATTAGATAAATATTTATCTCAATTCTAGGATTCTATAAAATAAGGGAAGCGTTCTGAAAAGGGCGCTTCTTTTAAATTGCATATCAATCATCTTGTATCCAGAGTGCAGAAATATCATCCGGAAAACAATTTCACAGGATGAAAATGCTCTTGACAGTAGGGCTTGTTTTTGATATAGTAGAAAAAAGCATAATTACGAGGACAAAGATGTCTTCTTGATTAGGGTTAGCTCTAATTAAGAAGCTTTTTGTTTATTAGGGGTAAGGAATACATTATACAGACAAAAACACGGAGAATATGGCTAGTAACAATTAGGGAGTGTGATGTCTAAGGAACCAAAGGATGATTGCTTATCAAAAACAGTTAAATTAAAAATTATAATTTCTAGATTTATCGGAGGTGACACAATTGGAGATTATTCAACAGTTGATTAATGGAATATCCTTGGGTAGTATTTATGCTTTAATTGCGTTAGGTTACACTATGGTGTATGGAATTATTCGTTTAATTAACTTTGCTCATGGCGACGTATACATGGTCGGAGCCTATGCTGGTTTTTTTGCTACTAGTGTCTTTAAGTTAGGTTTTATTCCTGCCTTAATTTTTGCTATGGCAGTAGCTGCACTTTTTGGTGTAATTATAGAAAGAGGGGCTTATAAGCCGTTACGTAATTCACCTAAAATTGCTGCATTAATCACTGCTATTGGGGTTTCTCTTCTTTTAGAAAACCTGGGTATCTATATTTTAGGAGCCCAGCCAAGAACATTCCCGGATGTTTTCCCTCTGGAAAAATGGAATATTCTTGGGGTAGTTGTAACTAACCGTCAAGTAATTATCTTAGGTGTAGCTCTGTTACTAATGGTTATTCTGCAGTATACAATTCAGCATACTAAGGTTGGTAAAGCTCTAAGAGCTTCTTCCTTTGATTTAGATGCTGCCAGACTAATGGGAATTGATGTTGATAGAATGATTTCTTACACTTTTGCTATTGGTTCTGCGTTAGCGGCTGCTGCCGGGGTACTAGTTGGCGTGTATTATAACAGTATTGAACCTTTAATGGGTATTATGGCTGGAATCAAGGCCTTTGTGGCCGCTGTTTTAGGTGGAATAGGAAGTATTCCTGGAGCCATGGTGGGAGGATTACTTCTAGGTTTAGCGGAAGTGTTTGTAGTGGCAGTATTCTCTTCTACCTACAGAGATGCTATTGCTTTTACTCTATTAATTGTTATACTGTTAGTCCGTCCGACTGGCTTACTTGGTAAGAATATCGGCGAGAAAGTGTAGGTGAGTAGGATGAAAAAATTATTTAAGGATTATATTTTACCAATTATTATTTTCTTAGTTGGTTATGGAATACTAGAAGGTCTTAGACAAGCAGGGATTCTTAATCCTTACTATACTCAAATCCTAGTCTTTATCGGGATTAATACTATTCTCACTATAGGCTTGAACTTAATTAATGGTTTTAATGGTCAGTTTTCCTTAGGTCATGCCGGGTTTATGGCTATTGGTGCTTATGTTTCTGCTTACTTAACTGCCAAACTTCATATGCCTAGTTTTGCCTTGGCTCTTATTCTTGGAGGATTGGCTGCGGCTTTTATGGGAGTAGTTATTGGTTTACCTACTTTACGTCTTAAAGGTGACTATTTAGCTATTGCTACTTTAGGCTTTGGGGAAATAATCAGGGTATGTATTCTGAACATAAAAGAAGTAGGGGCTGCAACGGGCTTAATTGGTATTCCTAAATATACAGATTTATTCAATGTTTTACTAATAACCGCTTTAGTAATTATTATTGCTCGCAACTTTATTAACTCTACCCATGGACGGGCTTGTATTTCTATAAGGGAAGACGAAATTGCTGCTGAGGCTATGGGTATTAATACAACTAAATATAAGGTAATAGCTTTTGCTATGGGAGCATTTTTTGCGGGAGTAGCCGGAGCATTATTTGCCCATTATTTAATGTATATTAATCCTTCTTCCTTTACTTTTATGAAGTCCGTAGAAATATTGGTAATGGTAACTTTAGGTGGATTAGGAAGTATCACTGGCTCAGTGGTGGCTGCTATCCTCTTAACTATTCTTTCTGAGGTCTTAAGGGCTGTAGGAGAACTAAGAATGATTATCTATTCTGCTTTGCTAATTGTGCTAATGCTCTACAGACCACAAGGATTATTAGGGACTAATGAACTAAGTCTTGATCTACTAAAAAAATGGTTTAAAAAACCTAATAAGAAAGTTAGAGGTGATCAAAGTGGCGTTGCTGAAGGTTAAAAATTTAACTAAAAAGTTTGGTGGCTTAACTGCGGTATCTAATTTTAATCTTGAGTTAAATAAAGGGGAAATTGTTGGTTTAATTGGTCCTAACGGGGCCGGCAAAACAACAGTTTTTAACCTTTTAACTGGTGTCTATCAGCCTACCGAAGGTACTATAGACTTAGACGGAGAAAGTTTAGTTGGTTTAAAGCCTTACCAAATTACTAGTAAAGGGATGGCTAGAACCTTTCAAAACATTCGTCTTTTTAAGGATTTAACAGTGCTAGATAACGTAAGAATTGCTAATCATCTAAGAACTAAATCAACTATGGCAGAAGCTATTCTTCGTCTGCCTAGAGCTATGAAAGAAGAAAAAGAAATTACCGATAAAGCTTTAGAACTCTTAAAAATAGTTAAACTTGATCATAGAGTAGATGAAGTTGCGAAAAATTTACCTTATGGAGAACAAAGAAGACTAGAAATTGCTAGGGCTTTAGCTACCGGAGCAAAAATCATTTTTCTAGATGAACCAGCAGCGGGAATGAATCCCCAGGAAACCCATGACTTGATGGAGTTTATTGGCTGGGTTAGGGATAAGTTTGATTTAACCATTCTACTTATTGAGCATGATATGAAACTGGTAATGAAAGTTTGTGAACGCCTTCTAGTACTAGACTATGGTGTGGTTATTGCAGAAGGGCTACCTGATGAAATTAAAGCAAATAAAAAGGTAATTGAAGCCTATCTGGGAGAGGAGGTAAGCTAATGTTATTAGTAGAAGATTTACAAGTATACTATGGAGGAATTCATGCACTAAAAGGTGTTTCTTTGGCGGTAAATCAAGGAGAGATAGTTACCCTTATTGGGGCTAACGGAGCTGGTAAAAGTACAACTCTTAGAACTATCTCCGGACTAATTAAGGCTAAAACCGGAAAGATAACCTTTAAAGGGGAAAATATTAATAATATTCCTGCTCACCAGATAGTACAAAGAGGATTATGTCATGTACCAGAAGGTAGAAAGATTTTTTCCGACTTAACTGTTAGGGAAAATTTAGAATTAGGAGCCTATCTGCGAAAAGATAAAGACGGGATTAAGGCAGATATGGAAAAGGTATTTGGACTTTTCCCTCGTCTACATGAACGACAAAAACAGTTAGGTGGAACCCTTAGTGGTGGGGAACAGCAAATGCTGGCTATAGGTAGAGCTCTTCTATCCAAGCCGGAGTTATTGTTAATGGATGAGCCTTCCATGGGATTAGCTCCTTTATTAGTACAGGAGATATTTGAAATTATTAAAAGAATTAACAAAGAGGGTACTACTATTCTTTTAATCGAACAAAATGCTAATATGGCCCTCTCCATTGCCGACAGGGCTTATGTTCTAGAAACAGGGGGAATTGTTCTTCAGGGTGATGCTAAAGAAATAGCCAATAATGAGGCTATTCGTAAAGCATACTTGGGTGACTAGAAAAGCATACTTTATCAGGTAGATTCAAAGACGCTTCTTAAAGATAAAACTTTAAGGCAGCGTCTTTGGTGCTTTTTAGGGCTAGAAATACATTATATTATATTCATGTATACAAGCTTTGGACAAAAGAAGTTTTTAAGGGGGTGAGGGGAAGATAGAAAACAGAAAGGTGTACTTAGTTGGTATGGGGGAAATTTTTAAAATTAAGAAGGGGGAGAAAAAATGAAAAAGTATCAAAAAATAGTGGCTTTATTTGTGTCTATTCTAATGTTAGGCTCTTTACTAGTTGGCTGTGGTGGACCTAGTGCTAATAATGACAAAGAGATTAAAATTGGTACAGACTTAGAATTGACTGGAGGGGTTTCCAGCTTTGGTAATTCTACTTTAAATGGTATTAAATTAGCATTTAAACAAATTAATGCTGCCGGAGGCGTGTTAGGTAAACAAATAGTTCTAGTTAATGAGGACAATAAAAGTGAGGCTGCTGAAACTGCTAATTCAGCTAAAAAGCTAATTGAACAGGATCAAGTATTAGCTATTATTGGAGCTGTAGCTAGCTCTAATACCTTAGCAGCTGCTCCAATTGCTCAAGCTGCCAAAGTACCAATGATTACCCCAACATCTACTAACCCTAAGGTAACTGAAACTGGAGACTATATCTTTAGAACTTGCTTCATTGACCCATTCCAAGGAACCATAATGTCTAAGTTTGCCACTAAGTCACTAAAGGCTAAAAAAGCTGCTATCTTTACTGATGTTACTAGTGACTACAGTAAGGGATTAACCGATGTTTTCAAAGCAGACTTCCAAAAACTAGGTGGACAAATTGTAGATGAAGAATCCTATGCTCAAAAGGATACTGACTTTAATGCTCAATTAACTAAAATTAAAGCAGCTAATCCAGATGTAATTTATGTACCAGGCTATTATACTGAAGTAGGACTAATTATTAAACAAGCAAGACAATTAGGTATCAAACAAGCTTTCTTAGGTACTGATGGTTGGGATTCACCAAAATTAACTGAAATTGCTGGTAATGCTACTAACAATGGTTATTTCAGTAATCACTATTCTCCAGAGGATAAATCCCCAGCTATTCAAGATTTTGTAAGCAAATATAAGGCTGAATATGGACAGACTCCTGATGCTTTAGCTACTCTAGGTTATGAAGGTGCACTAATCTTAGCTGATGCTATTAAGAGAGCAGGAAAAGTAGATCGTGAAGCTTTAAGGGATGCTTTAGCATCTACTAAAGACTTCTCCGCCGTTACCGGTAAAATTACCCTTGATGCTCAACGGAATCCTATTAAGGCAGCGGTTATCATCGAAATGAAAGAGGGCAAGCAACATTTCCTAGAAAAAGTAAATCCATAGTTATATTGGCAGGATAATGTATTAGGAAATTATCTAAAATTCATTGACACAGTAATGAAATATTTGGTATATTAAAATAGGACAAAGTGCCCACCTTTTTTAGGCTGGGCACTTGTTTTACATAGAGGTAGGAGAAAAAGAAAAAAAGGGGGAGAAGAATATGGTGAGTAGATTAGAAAAAATCACCGTTCTATTTCTTTGCTTAGCTTTCCTGGCTTTCGCTCTAACTGGCTGTGGACAGCAAACCAATAGCAAAGAAATCAAAATTGGCTCCGTACTAGAACTAACAGGTAATGCTTCTAGTTACGGGCAATCGGCTTTAAATGGTATTAATTTGGCTTTTGGCGAGATTAATGCTAAAGGTGGGGTGTTGGGGAAAAAACTATCTTTAATCAGTGAGGATAACAAAAGTGAACCTTCTGATGCTGCTAACGCTACTACTAAATTAATTCAACAGGATCAAGTAGATGCCCTAATTTCTTGTATGGCTAGTTCTAACGGTATAGCCTCTGCTAATATTGCTCAGGCATCTCAAGTACCTTATGTTGCTCCTGGTACTGTGGCACCTGAAGTAACTAAAGCTGGTGATTATATCTTTAGGGTTTGTTTTACTAGCCCTTATCAAGGAAAAATTATGGCTAAGTTTGCTATTGATACTTTAAAGGCGAAAAGAGTAGCTATCCTGACTGATATGAGCACAGATTACAGTAAGGGTCTAACTAAGTTTTTTAAAGATGAATTTACCAAGCTTGGAGGTCAAATAATAGCTGAAGAGGCTTATTCCCAGAAGGATACTGATTTTAATGCTCAGTTGACTAACCTTAAGGCTGCTAAACCTGATGCTATTTTTGTTCCAGGATATTATAATGAGGTAGGACTAATTGCTAAACAAGCTAAGCAGTTAGGACTTAATGCACCATTACTAGGTGGAGATGCTTGGGATTCTCCTAAACTAGTGGAAATGGGTGGGGATGCTATTAATGGCTCCTATTTTGTCAACCACTATTCTGCCCAGGATAAAGATCCTCGAATCCAAGAGTTTGTTAAACGATATAAGGTCAAATATGGACAAGAGCCGGATTCTATGGCAGCTTTAGGCTATGATGCTGCTTTAGTCTTAGCTGATGCTATTCAGCGGGCGGGAAGCACTGACAAAAAA
>Ga0079098_1406066_pt1 | contig 11328 bp, 4 predicted proteins | sample ADurb_H2B_01_Slu_FD_74559 | JGI IMG/M metagenome (GOLD analysis project Ga0079098, IMG submission 74559) | Active sludge microbial communities from Illinois, USA, of municipal wastewater-treating anaerobic digesters - ADurb_H2B_01_SludgeMetaT... | ecosystem: Engineered > Bioreactor > Anaerobic >...
GGGAGTTGAATACGCCACAGAAGCTACCATGGGGTGTGATAGACAGATCGGTGAGTGCCATACCTGTATCAGTTCTGGTACGGGGATGATATGAGATCTGCCTGAACGTGGGGTGTTTTCAGATGAGGGAGAAAATGAACAGATATCTACTAATGGCGACATGCATCGTCCTGATGACATGCGTTGCGATAGTATCTGCTGAATCATTCAACAATATTGATGAGAATATTGTATTCAAAAAGATTCAGCAAGGTCATACTATCTTCTTTGGAGAAGAACATGTGGATGTTACAGACTGTATGGACGGCAATAAATATGTCGTTGCATTGAGTGCTTTACACAACGTAACTGATCACATTGAAATTGAGGATGTTACTGATTTTAATTTGCCGACTGATAAGGAAGAAACATTCTGGTATCAGGCAACTGGTCCTTTACAGCCTGTTTTTGATGTGAATGGTGACCCTGTTCTGGCTTTTACAACTCAGGAACCAGTTCTGGAATTTGAAATCTGGAATTTAAACACTGATATGGAAGCAAATTCCAGTGTTCAGCGTGGAACTGTGCTTCAGTTCAAATTCTCAACATCCACCAATCTTGAAGATATCACAACTCGACTGGATTGGCAGGACCAAAAAGCAAAAGTCATTCGTGGTGAAGCACCCTACGAATCACTTGGGTATGTGAACCTTGGTTTAACTGCACCTGATGATCAGCGTCTGCTTGAATTAATGACTCTGGCTGTTAATGATGGTAGTATCAAGATTGAATCAACGAAAAATCTGGTGCTTGGAGCCTGGCGTTCCGGAGAAGCAACAGAAATTAATCCGGCGCCGGCATGGGTATGGCCCAAAAATTATGATTCACAATCTGGAGATCCCAAGGGCTGGATGACTGGCTGGAGAGACGCAGGAACAGGAATTGAAACTGATTACCACTATAAAGTCGGAAAGTATGACGTCACTGCTGTCTGTAATGTCAACAACATGTTCAAGAACCGTCAGCGTCAGGGCTTTACCTGGGATTCACAGAAAGTGGAACTGACAGCACGTGAGATCAAGGTTGATGTATCTGCACCGGTCGGAAAGAGCAGAGATGCCCAGTTTACCGCAACGGTAACCGGTATGCCAAATACGCTCTATGAGATCTTCATCTATGATGAATGTCCGCCTAAGATTACTGGAAAGATCTGCGATCGGCCACCCTTTATTATCGGAGACCGAGCAGCTCTCATGGGGAAAGGCATAGAACTTGATCCGATTGACGGACCATATCCGATTGGAACACGGCTTGTTGTGGATTGCTGTACCCAGGGTATGAACATCCGTCAGGCTGTACCGTCAGGAGATGCATTCCCGTCACAGGGTCAGAATGTCTTTGAGAAAGGTACTCGCTATTATGCACAGGTCAGAACCGGACCTGATGGAAAGGTTACTGTTCCATTCTGGATTGATACCACAGTCGGTCCTGGCACCTACACGATTCAGGCACAGGATATCCTGTATAACCTGAAGTCAACTGCCACCATTACTGTTCCTCAGGGGACTATTACCGGTGCAACAAAGGATCCGGCCGGCGTTGCCAAGACAGAATTCTTCCTCGGTGATGAGATCTGGATCGATGGCACCAACTCTGACAGCAACATGACCTACATCTGGCTGACTGGTCCAGGTCTGAACCCCTGTGGTGTCAACCTCTTCAGCCCGCTTGACAGCAATGATCCGGTCAGAGCAGTTGTCTATGACACCAAGGATGGAATTGCCAACTACTGGCGTGTGGAACCAAACTGGGACACGGGGGCTGTCCCGATTAGTGAAGGCAAGTATACCATCTGGATGGCAAGTGTTGATCCAGGATGCCGGTTCTGTCAGTGTGATGCTGCCGGAGGCGGAGAATGTGGATTTGGTGACTGTTTCGGAGTAGCATGTGAGGAAGGAGTATGCAGCCTTCTCAATTGTCCGGAATGCGCAGCAGTATCAAGCATTGATGTTACACTCATCAAGCCTGACATAACCGCTGAGGTGGATGATGTAACCCGATGCTGTTGTCCTGGCTACCCCTGTGGTCAGCTGGGCGGAGTCCAGGAGATCTGGATTGAAGGAAGCTCAGGCGGAAACTCCTGCAAGCAGCTTCAGGTCTGGCTCTTTGGCCAGAGTCAGTTCGGGCTCAAGAATTATCTGATGACAGTAACTCCCATTTACTGCGATGGTACATATAAGTTCGAACTCAATAAGGGACTTCTGCAGGCAAATGGTATTGACCTCTGCAGCATAGCAACCGGTAAATATGATGTGATTGTCCAGGCACCCGGAGCGAACAATAACTTTGATATCCGCCTTGGAGAACCTGAAAACACGGGAGACCGGTTTGTCCTGACAACCATGCCAACTGATGACAGCAAATTATTCAAGATAGAGGGCAAGGATTCCCTGTATGCAGGAGTTGCAGTCAAAGCTCTGATTGATGGGTTTAACCAGGATGGCATTGATGACCTGTATGCTCATGTGACCTTTGAGCTGAAAGACAAGGCCTGTGAAGGCAATGTTGATTTCACAGCCGATAAGACACAGGGCAATGCTCCTCTATCAGTTCAGTTTACTGATACCTCAGTTGTTCAGGGTGTCAGTTTCGCATGGACTGCGAATGGAGAAGCATTCTCAACAGAAAAGAATCCGAAGAAAGTCTTTGATAAGACCGGGAAGTATACAATTGAACTGACTGTTACCGATGCAGAGGGAGTCAGCAACACCGCGACTAAGGATAGTTACATCAATGTGATATCCGGCCCGGTTGCAGACTTTAGCTTTAATCCTGCGTCACCAGTAACCGGAGAGACAGTTCAGTTCATTGATGAATCCTTGGGATCTCCGGCATCCTGGCAGTGGAGCTTTGGAGATGCAACCTCTTCATCAGTGCAGAGCCCTGCTCATGTCTACTATCTGCCAGGGACCTACAATGTGACCCTGACCGTGAGTGATGAGCTCGGAGATGCAATGGTAACAAAGACCATTGTTGTTACTGGTGAACCCGTTTCTACTAATCTGACTGCAGATTTTACTATTACTCCAAATCCTGGAATGACGGGTCAGGCAGTTCAGTTTAGAGGTCAGAGTCCATCGGATTCTCCATCATGGCAATGGGACTTTGGTGATGGCAGTACATCATCGATGCAGAGTCCTGCCCATGTTTATTACCTGCCTGGAGATTATGAAGTCTCTCTTAAGGTAAGTGACAAATACGGAGAAATCGTGGTGATAAAATCTGTCACCATTAATGGAGAACCTGTTTCGACCAACCTGACTGCAGACTTCACTTTTACCCCTGAATCTCCACAGACGGGTGAAATCGTACAGTTCAGGGGACAAACCTCTGCTCTTTCACCATCTTGGAGATGGGACTTTGGTGATGCAACATCATCGTCACTCCAGAGTCCTGCTCATGTTTACTACCTGCCTGGAGATTATGAGGTCTCTTTGATTGTTAGTGATCAGTTTGGTGAAGTTGTCGTGACTAAAACTATTTCGGTAGGTGGTGATCCAATTACTACAGGCTTAATTGCAGACTTTGAAGTTTCACCAGAAGAAGCCTATCGGGATGAAGAAATTCAATTTATCGACAGATCCACTGGGGGTACTCCTACATCCTGGATGTGGGACTTTGGTGATGGGAATATCTCGTCACTTCAGAGCCCGGTTCATTCATATTCAACTCCAGGAACGTATCAGATAATCTTATCTGTAGGAGATAGTCGGGGGGTTGGTGCTCCTTGTATTGTTGACTATCTCGTAATGAATGATCCTCCAGTTGCTGATTTCATTGCTGATCCCATTAACTCACCAAACTATCCGGTACAGGTTGAATTTACAGATCTGTCTACCGGAGTGGTTGATGAATGGGCTTGGGAATTGATGAGAGAAGGCAATGTTGTGGCGACTTCTACTGAACAGAATCCTGTGATTACCTTCACAGTTCCGGGAATCTACACAATAACTCTTACTGTTACCAATGATGGTGGCTCTGACGAAATTACTAAGGATGACTATATTGTTATTGGAACAGGTAGTCAAATAACAATTGAACAAGGGTGGAATCATATATCTGTTCCCAAAGGAGTGACAGAAGATTTCGGAACAGTGAGTGATCTATTTGCCGGCATAGAAACAGGTGGCGTTCCATATGCAGTCTTTAATAATGCTGCAAATGAATGGGTAAATATCACTGAAGATTATCCAGTTCAGCCATTAGAAGCACTTCGTGTCTGGAAAGCTGATCCAGGGTCAATAATTATTACCCCTGATTATGTGAAAGGCGGTATATTTACTAAAAATCTTTCATTAGGCTGGAATGGTATTGGTATCATGGCTATGCAGCCGACTCCTGCCAGTGTAGCCCTTGCTTCACTGGGAGAAGCCTGGAATAAGACACTCATGTTCAATCCGTTAACCCAGCGGTGGGAGTATCCGATTATCCGGGGTGTGGATGATGACAAATTCATGTATCCAACAGTCGGGTATCTCATCGAGATGAACACTGACGGGATACTGATTGGTGGTGAGTAAGATGAGTATGGTGATGAAAGGAATCGGAGCCTGTCTCCTTATCCTCCTCCTTCTTGCAGGTATAGCACCGGCAATGGCAGAGGATGTGGAGATTAAGCAGCTGGTCCCGATGTTTCTGAAAGGAACAGTATATATCGGAGATACGCCTGCAAAGCCCGGATTCACCGTTGAATCTGACATTCTCGGATTCTGGGGTGGTTCGGCTGTTACAATGTCGAATGGAACATACGGGACTGAATCTCAGCCAATGATGGTTCAGGCAGGGGCAAACGAGACACTGAAAGGTGAACCGGTAACCTTCTGGCTGAATGGAGTTCAGGCTGAAGAGACAATCCTTTATGAACCAGGAATTAATCTGGATCTGGACCTGCATTTCTCAAGTGCAGCACAGAATAAATTAACTGTCATTCCCCAGGGGGGAGATGTCTTCATTGGTGAAGAGGGACTTGATGTATCTCTGTTCCTGAAGAGTGGGGACACCATCGCCTGGTTTGACCCGACTTCTGAAGCATACCTTACCGAACCAGTCGCATCGATTGTTATCGATAATCCAAAGCAATTCTTTATTGATCCGGCACAGTTCATGAACCGTACCGGCAGATGGTGGATCTGGTCCGGAGAAAAATCCAAGCAACTCGCATTTATTGTAAAAGATCCAGCCATTGCTCTTCGAATCTGGAACCAGAACGAAGATCAGGATATCAATGAGGACGGAGGGAAGATCCCGGCAGGCAACTATGTAAACTTCCGGATTGAATCAAACCTCTACTCCGCAATCATTCAGCGTGGAAAGGGACTTGCACCTGAAGACCTTGGTATTATAAACATGGTTGGGTCTTCAAATGTGACCCTGGTGACCTACAAATTCCTCCGGGGAACTCTCAATGGAGTTCCGGACTCTGATATTGCTCTGCGAGAACTCGTCGTTGATGCAAATCCCTGGTTCTGGCCGGATAATGATAAAACAACCTCCGGATGGAACACCGGTGCATTAGGAACAGACTTAAACCGTCTCTATCCGAATGGAGAGTATAACTTCTATGCAGAAGTTGACCTGAATAACATTAAAAAGAATTATCCAGCTGACCAGACCGGTAAGGCAATTACCAGGGTGATTCCGGCAGTCATTGCAGATGATTCAATAGATGTCATCATTAATCCGGGAACCGTGACTCGTAACTCGTCATTCTTCGTCACTATCGGAGGAAGACCTGGCAAGGATTACATCGTTGTCATCATGGAGTGTGCTCCTGGAGAATCTGATCCAACAGAGTGTTGTGCTCTCAAGATGAGTGGTGCACCCTGTGAGCGTCCACCAATGATCCGTCCGGATCAGAGTGGAGTATCAGATGGAGATATCGCCTTTGATGACAAGAGCGGTCCGTTCCCAATTGGTTCAACAAAACTTTCACCAGATTGTTGTGAGAAATCCGGCGACATCCGTTCAGTTGTCCCGACAGATGACAAACCAAATGCTCGGGATGTCTATGAGAACGGGGTCTACTACTATGCCCAGGTTACTACTGACAATGATAACGAACCAACACCGGGATACAAGACGGTAGAGTTCACCGTCGGGCCGGATGTTGCACCTGACCGCCCATACCGGATTCATGTGCAGAGTGTTGAAACAGATGAATCGCAAGTAATTGATGGTGATTCACTGGTTCAGGTGAACAAGGGTGTAGTCACTCTTGATGTGAAGGAAGAGCCTCCATACTATCTTGGCAATGACATTACCCTGTCAGGAACCAACACCGACAGTGATACGGTCTATCTGTTCATGACCGGCAGCCAGTGCCAGAACAAGTGTGGTAATGACCTCCTTGGATGGAAACGTCCGGACGAGACTGAAAACATCATCCAGCCAGGACTTGATATGATTGAGCTTGGCTGTAAGGAAGAGTCTGATCAGTTCACAACCATAGTGGTTCCAGTCAAGAGTGACGGAACATGGACATACACCTGGAAGACTCAGAAGGCACCAATCAATCCGGGAACATACACGGTCTATGCATCCAGTCAGCCGATTAACGGATGTTGTCTGGACTGTGCCTGTGCTGTGACGGCATCCCGTGATATTATACTCGAAGAACCCTGCTTTGATGCAATTCTCGAGCCTGATGTCATCACAAAGCCGGTAGAATGTTGTCCGGAAGGATGCAGCTGGACCTCAATGGATGAGATCCTCCTGACTGGAAAGGCATGTGGATTCCCACACACCGGCGAAGGCGATAATGTCACCAAGGAGATCAATATGTGGATCTTCGGTGAGGAGAAGGTCGGCAATGACAAGTATGTCAATGCAAGAATCCCGGTCTTCTGTGATGACACCTTTGAAGTGAATCTGCTCAACTACATCAGTCTCTGTGATCTCAAACCTGGTGCATACAGCATCATCCTGCAGCACCCGATGTATAATCACAAGTTTGACATGGTGGAAGAGACCGATGTCCGTGATCCGATCGAAGCAAATCGTATCTGGATGGTAACCTCCTATCCGGATGAGTGGAGCAAGCTCTTCCCACTCGACGGTCCTGGTTACTACCAGGGTGAACAGGCAGTCACTGCAATCAAGGACTTCCTTGACCAGCGGCTTGTGGATGATAAATACATCATCCTTACCCTCAGAATTGTGGATGACCGGGTCCCGACCGCTGCATTCAGTGCAGACCCGACCCAGGGCAGCCGACCTCTCGAAGTCCAGTTTAAGGATGAATCGACCGGTAAGAACCTGACTGAGCGGTACTGGGAGTTTGGAGACGGAACCACCTCGACAGAGACCAATCCAAAGCACAGCTACAGTGAAGCAGGTATCTACACCGTTTCCCTGACGGTTATGAACAGGGATGGTGCGAAGGATACTGCAACAAAGCCTGACTACATTACCGTCCGTGAACCACGGATTAAAGCAGACTTCGTTGCCAGCCCCACCTCCGGGGCAGCACCCCTTTCCGTCAAGTTCTCTGACAAGTCAACCGGATCACCGACCAACTGGTTCTGGGACTTTGGTGACGGGTTCACCTCCGCAGGAGTAAAAGACCCGTCCCATGTCTACCAGTATGGTGGCAAGTACACGGTTACCCTGACCATCACCCTTGGTGATGAGATCGACCGGGCAATCAAGAAAGATTACATCACGGTAATCGGCGGTCCACAACCGACCCCGACCATCGGACCATATGATCCGACGAAGATTCCGCTCTACAGTGGCTGGAACTTCATCTCCGTTGCACGGACCCTTGCTGATGGATACAGCAATGCAAGTGCCGTATTCCGTGATGTTCCAACCGGTGGACATGCAATCTGGGCATACGACCCGGCACGGCAGTACTGGGACCAGGTACTTACCGGAACAGTCATTGCACCACTGAATGGATACTGGATCTACTCGGTCACTCCACATACCATTAACCTGACCTTTAAGAACGATCCAATCAGTGCACCGGTTACCAGAAGCCTTCCAACTGGCTGGGCAGCAATCGGATTTACCGGTGGAAACCCCGCAACCGCAAAGGACACCCTGAAATCAGTCAAGGATGCATGGATTTATGCCCGTGGCTATAATGCACAGCACCAGCAGTGGGAATCAACCATTGTCAACGGTGGACAGGGTGAGAACACGTATCTCTTCCCATCGAAGGGATACTGGCTCTACATGGAAAAGCCTGGAACACTGGCTGCCATTGGTGTGTGAGGAATCATGAATACAGGAACCGTAGCCGCCCGGACGGCTCTGGCTACACTCCTCCTGTTTTCCTTTGTACTTATCTGTTCTGCCGGGGCTCCGGCACTTCCCTGTGAGTTCTACGGAACTGTAACCATTGATGGCTCCCCTGCACCGGCAGGGACTATTTTGTCAGCCAAGATCAATGATGTGGAACGTGGCCGGTATGTCCTCGAAGAAGCAGGAACATATGGAGGACCGGGGACGTTTGACCAGCGGCTCAAAGTAGTCGCTGAAGAGGGTGATCTTTCATCCGGAAGTGCACAGATTACCTTCTGGATAGATGGGCAGAAAGCTTGGCAGGAGACCTCATTTAAGCCTGGAGTCAGTTTGAAACTGGATCTCTCGGTCGGAGGCGATGCACCGGCAGTGACCGATGTTCCATCATCGGATGCCACCGTCAGTGCCGTACCTGTAACTGAACCTTTACCTGAAACCGAGACCATTGTTCAGGAAATACCGGTAGATGCCGGAGTCATAGAAGAACCGATCCCGGAACTGCCGGTTCAGACCGATATTCAGCCGGTCATCAGTGACATGCCACCGCAGCTTCCTGAGATGGAAAATCCAGTCCCGATCAGTGAGACTCCGGCTGATGTCCTGATAGCTGACTTTGTCGGAGAACCGGCATCCGGTATTGTTCCGTTAACCGTGACCTTCACCGATCTCTCAACCGGTGGACCAACCATGTGGGCATGGGACTTTGGTGATGGCACAACGGATATGATTGCAAATCCGGTTCACCAGTACATGCTTCCAGGATCTTACACGGTCAGACTTACCGTCTCAAATCAGGAATCAAGTGCAACCCAACTGAAAGAAGGATATATCACTGTATCTGACTCCGGAACTCTTCATGCTGACTTTACTGCACAGCCGACATCCGGAAAACCGCCTCTGACGGTGAAGTTTACCGATAAATCTTCAGGCATTCCGTCAATGTATGCATGGACATTTGGTGACGGAACCGGAGATATGGTCGCAAGTCCGACTCACACCTACACGAGTCCGGGGAAATACTCAGTTAACCTGACAATTGCCGATGCAACCGGGCAGAGCTCAACTGCTGCACGAAAAGACCTGATTCAGGTTGAAGGAACGGTCACTCCGGTGCCAACCATGACACCAATCCCGGTACCGGCAGTTCCCCAGACCTTTGTCGGAACGGTTGAGATCTATGGAAAACCAATCCAGAGTGGCGGGACAGTCGAGGCACGGATACCCGGATATGATCTATCCGGTCAGTTCAACCCGATCAAAACAGCAAAGGGAGTATTTGGAAAGGTAGGAACATTCTCACCGAAATTACAGGTTCAGGGAGTTCCTGCAGATTCAGAAATTGAATTCTGGGTTGCTGATGAGATGACCCGAATGGTTCGTGCATACATCCTGCAGGATGATGGCACCTATCTCTGGACTGTTCCCTATCAGCCGGGCAAAGAGACACAACTTAGACTGGTTGTTCTGAAAAACCCGCCAAATGAAATCCCCCCAATCCCGGTAACGCCGGTTCCAACCGGTTGTGCTGGTGTCCCATCCATCCCGATGAGTATTCAGGGAGATGTCAGAATTACTGATGGTACTGAATATCTGGATGCAGATGGGACCTGTTACAACTGTCAGCCAAATATCAAGATCGGTGGCATGATTGAGGCCAGGATTGAGGGACATGATGTTTCAGGACCTGAGAATCCCTTCACCATGGTCAGCACCGGCTATTTCGGGAGTGGAAACAGCAGCTGGGCAGATAAACTCACCATTCAGGGAAAATGTCTCCCGGAGAATTCCAATATCACCTTCTGGGTCAAGGATGACGGATGGCCACGGTATACCCAGGCATGGGTGATCAATGAGGCCATCGATGACAACGAGACCATCAGTGTCCTTGGAGAGACCAGGGAGATTCCATATGAAGGGGGAATTTCACGGACTGTTCACCTTTGGGCCGGACCATTACCAACCGTTCCACCAACACCGACTCCGACACCTGCACCTTCTGCATGGGAGCCACAGTACTTCTATGGAAAGGCAGAGTTCAATGGGTACCCACTCAGAGTGGGCGACCGGGTAATGGCAACCAGAGAAGGTATCGATCTCTCGAATCCGACAAATCCGGTATCCGTCATAAAGTTTGGACAATACGGAGATCTTGTCGGAAAAGAGATGCTTGCCGTTGATGTTCCGTATGAATCAATGGAACAGCGTGATCCGATCACCTTCTGGATTAAACCCCAGGACTTTGAATACTGGTATAAAGCGGAGGTAAAGAACCCCTTGTCCAGTGCAGACTGGAGTGATACCTATCCGTTTACCCCGGGTTCAATAACCAATCTTGATCTCAGATCAAATGACCGGGCAGATTTCATGTACTTCTACGATATTGTGGAAACCATAAGCAACGTAATCCTGCCGGATGATTACACCGGCTGGTAAAATTGGGTGAAATTTTCACCATTTTTTATGATACTATGACAATCAAGTGTACCATCTGGATGCCGGTTCTTCTCATTGCCGGCATGTGTATCGCTGTATGCGGACTGGTATCCGCTGCATCACCCCAGCTTCCGTGTGAATTTTATGGAACTGCTACAATCGGGGGCTCCCCGGTTCCGGCTGGAACGGTCATTACTGCATACGTGAACGGAACCCCGCAAGGAAGGATCACCGTAACCGAAGCAGGCAAATTTGGTGGAACCGGAACATTTGATGAACGGCTCATTGTTATGGCCGGGGAAAATGATTTTGCAAACGGTGTTCCGACCATAACGTTCAAGATCAATGAACAGAATGCCGATCAGTCTGCACCATACCAGCCAGGAGCAAGTACCCAGCTGAATCTTTCCGTCGCTGGACAGGCAGCAGTTCCTGCTCCGGTAGAGCCAGTCACACAGTCAAATAATTCAACTCAGGTGCCGGTCATTGTAGCCCAGGTTCCGGTCCAGGTACAGACTCCTGCACCAACTCCGGTTATAACACCGGTGCAGAACCAGAGTTCACAGGCTGTTCAGCCGGCATGTGTCTCTGCTCCTGCTCAGTAATCCC
>Ga0079098_1038282_pt1 | contig 11115 bp, 9 predicted proteins | sample ADurb_H2B_01_Slu_FD_74559 | JGI IMG/M metagenome (GOLD analysis project Ga0079098, IMG submission 74559) | Active sludge microbial communities from Illinois, USA, of municipal wastewater-treating anaerobic digesters - ADurb_H2B_01_SludgeMetaT... | ecosystem: Engineered > Bioreactor > Anaerobic >...
GTGGGGTGATGGTTTTGGTGGACAAACTTGGTGACCTGAGTAAAGACCTAGAGCAGATGTATCAAGAGATGAATGATAATGAAAAATTAAAGGTAGTTTCCAGGAAAGAGCTTATTAATCCGGTATTGAAAGAATCGCATTTAGTTACTAAATCAAATAGATTCATTGAACTTTCCTATAGGTTGTCAAGACAGGAAGCCCGCTTGGTGTACGTATTATGCTCCTTGGTGCAGCCCAACGATAAAGAGTTTAGCTCATACTATTTCACCGTTGGTGAGTTAAAACAGATAATGGGTCTTAAGGGTGGATCTGCCTACAAAGAAATACAGGGAATAATTAAAACCCTAATGACAAAACAAGTTGCCATTAACCTTGGTGATGAAGAGATAAATATCCAATGGATTACTGCCTCCAAGTATAAAAAAGGAGAGGGTAGTGTAGTTCTTGAACTTTCACCTTCTTTAAAACCTTTTCTTCTGAGTTTGAAAAGGAACTTTACTCAGGTTCAATTAGCCTATGTACTAAGATTAAAAAGCTATTACTCCATGCGAATCTATGAGCTATTAAAACAATATGAGCTTATCGGCAAAAGGAAAATGGCTGTCGCAGAACTAAGGTATATATTAGGGATTGACAGCAGTGAATATAAGCTCTACACAGATTTCCGTCGTAAAGTTATTTTGCAGGCTAAAAAAGAAATAAATGACTTAACTGATATCAGTTTTGAATTTGAGGAAGAAAAGAAAGGTAAAAAGATAAGCTACATAACATTCATAGTTAAAACCAAACCGCAACAGGAACTACCTATTGATGGTTTGAATGGATTACCAAGTATGGGCTATAAAGAAGAGGATGATAGCTGGAAGTTAGAATATATTGAAGAGCTGAATAAGCTGGGGGTACATAAGACCACAGCCAAGCGTCTAGTTAAGGACAAAACTAAAGAATATGTAGAGAATAATATTAAGTATGTGATGGAAAGAAACAAGAAGGGGCTTGTTGAAGACCTGGCAGCCTATTTAAGAAAAGCTTTGGAGGAAGGATATTGGGATAAAGAAAAAGCCGAAAAGGAAAAAGCTGAAAAGGAACTTAGTGAGCAGCGTAGGAAAGAAAATGAGCAACTTATTGCTGGCATATATAATAGATATGAAGAAGAGTTTCATGCAAGAATTAACGAAACTGCAGCGGGAAATTCAGAACCCCCTAGGAAACCTAGAAGAAAGAAAAAAGAAGAGCAAAGCCCGAAACAATCAGAGGATGAAATGAGATTATCTGTTGAAAGATTAGCAGGACATATAGAAAAGTTAAAAGAGCAAGGGGCTAGTAAAGAAGAAATAGAAGCCGAGATAAAAATGAATATGGATTTTATTATTAAAAAGTACAAAGGCATGGATAAAGAAATTCAAGTCATTTGGAATAATATAGCAAGTGGTGAAGGGTGGGTATAACTATGGCTCACTCTATTCTTATAGTGATTTTGGCGTATAAAGAAGGAAGTAATCTGTTTTTATAGAAATTATTTCTAATATAAGAATTTTTATTGTTAAGAATTTAGGAATTTACATACTTTCATTTTTAAGAAGCGGGGAATTTAGATGGGAAAGATTTTAAGTATTTTTAACCAGAAGGGCGGGGTTGGAAAAAGCACTACTTGTGTTAACCTTGGGGCAGCTTTGGCCAGTAAAGGTAAAAAGGTACTACTAGTAGATATGGACCCACAGGGGAACTGTTCGGCAGGCGTAGGCGTAAATAGTGACGATTTACCTTTAACAGTTTACGACCTTTTAGATGGTAAAAAAGTAAAGAAAGAAAGAATTTTAGAAGTTATACAGCAAACTTCTTATGAAGGGTTAGCTTTGCTTCCTAGCAATATAACTTTAAGTAATGGGGAAATCACACTTAGTCAAATCATGAGCCGGGAAAATGTCCTAAGTAAAATCTTAGATCAACTAAAGACTGATTACGATTACATATTAATTGATTGCCCACCGTCATTAGGACTTTTAAGCATTAACAGCCTGGTTGCCTCAGATGGAATTATAGTGCCAGTAGCACCTAGCTATTTTTCCATTAAGGGTATCAGAAGTTTACTAGACACTTATCAGTTGGTTAAAGAAAACTTAAAACCTGATTTGGAAATAGTAGGGGTCCTAGTAACCAAATATGATAAAAGGAAAAGCATTTCTAAAAATATAAAAAACACTTTGGTTGATGTTTTTGGGGACAAGGTTTTTAAAACATATATTAGGGAAAATGTCCAAATTGAATATGCCCAGGATAACCAGACACCGATAACATTTTACAATCAAAACTGCCCCGGCTATGAAGATTACGAAAAATTTGCAAGGGAGGTACTAAAGCATGCCTAGTGGTAGCAAAGGAATTTTAGATGGATTAAAAAATCAGAATAAAAATTCTTTAGAATCTAAGAATTTAACTTCTAAAGAAGATGAGAAGTTAAGTATAAAAAGAAGTTATACTCTTAAAGCATCTACGGTGAAGAAACTTCAAGAGTTAAAAATCTTTGAATACCCTGACCCTAGCGTAACCTATAACGAAATAGTGGATGAAGCTATTTGCTTATTGTATGACCAGAAGAAATCCGGAAACAAGTAAGTGATTAAAAGGGATAATTATTTTTGATATGGAATATGAATTTCAGGGAGGGGTAAGAAGTCATTTGCCTCTTTATGTTGTAGTCAATTATTATCATAAAGCCTCTATTGATTCTTTAGAAATAGGAATTAATAGAGGTTTTTTACTTCCTACCTGGTTAACTTCTTAATTTCTTAGATTCTTAAGTTTTAAAAATTTTAACTTCTTAAGAATTTTTAAAATATCTAAATTGCTTTTTAGTCCATCCTAAATTTTGGTTATTGATTTTCGAAAACTACTATGATACGATATTCACAAATAAAGAGATTGGAGTTGAAAAGATGATTATTCTTTCTTGCTAATTCTACAAAGCATAATAAATTATAAGGCGAAGACGCCTCTTGTTTTGTTATGCTTATGCAAGAAAGATACTGATTCTTTTCAGTCAAAGATATATCTTCGTCATGCCCATTCTAGGGTTGGCTTTGCTGTATTTATGAGCTGCAAGAAAGTACTTTCTTGCAGCTTTATATTTTTTATACAGGAGGATAATTCATGTCTTTAATAAGTATTATAAAACTGAGCTTTGCCTATGAAGGTAGTTATGATAACATATTTGAAAACGTAAGTTTTCAAATAGATACAGATTGGAAATTAGGATTTACAGGAAGAAATGGTAGAGGAAAAACTACATTTCTCAGCTTATTACTTGGTAAATTTGAATACAGCGGTACTATCTCGGCGAATATAAAGTTTGAATATTTTCCTTTTGAGATAACTAATACTGAGAATAACACCATTGATGTAATTGAGAGCATCTATCCAGATTGCCTTCATTGGCAGGTTATGCGTGAGCTTTCATTACTGCAAGTTTCAGAGGACGTTTTATACCGTCCATTTAATACACTTTCAAACGGTGAGCAGACAAAGGTATTGCTTGCTACTTTATTCCTCAAGGAAAATAGCTTCTTGCTGATTGATGAACCGACGAACCACCTTGATATGAAGACGAGAAAAGTTGTCAGTGAATATCTACGCACTAAACGTGGCTTTATTTTAGTGTCTCACGACAGAGGTTTTCTTGACAACTGTGTTGACCACATCCTTTCTATTAACAAAACAAATATTGAGATTCAGAAAGGTAATTTTTCATCTTGGTTGGATAATAAACAAAGGCAGGATAACTTTGAACTTACAGAAAACGAAAAGCTACGAAAAGACATCACACGTCTACAGTCGGCTGCAAAGTGTACAGCTAATTGGTCAGATAAAGTGGAAAAAACCAAGGTGGGTACAAGAAATTCAGGCTTAAGGCCAGATAGAGGCTATATAGGACACAAGTCGGCCAAAATGATGAAACGTTCTAAGGTAATCGAAGCCAGACAACAAGCAGCTATTGATGATAAGTCCAAGCTTCTCAAAAATATTGAAGGCTACGATAGCTTAAAAATTTCCCAAATTAACTTTCATGCTGATCGCCTTGTAGAACTTGATAAAGTATCGATATTCTATGGCAATAAGATAGCCTGTGAGAATATAAGTTTTACCATTGAACAAGGGGATAGGGTAGCGATTTACGGTAAAAACGGCTCTGGAAAGTCAAGTCTTATAAAGCTAATTTGTGACGAAGCCATCAATTATACAGGTACTTTGAGAAAAGCAAGTCAGCTTAAGATTTCCTATGTACCACAGGGTACCTCGCACCTCCAAGGCAACTTAACTGACTATGCCAACAATAACGGTATTGATCAAACCATTTTTAAGGCTATTTTAAGAAAACTTGATTTTTCAAGGGTTCAATTTGAAAAGGATATGGCTAATTTTAGCGGTGGACAAAAGAAGAAAGTATTGATTGCAAAGAGCCTTTGTGAGAAAGCTCATTTGCATGTCTGGGATGAGCCTCTTAATTTTATTGATGTTATCTCTCGCATGCAAATAGAAGAATTACTACTCGAATACTCACCGACTATTCTGTTTATTGAACATGATAGTGAGTTTTGTAATAATATTGCAACAAAGATTGTTAAACTTTAGCTTTGATGTAATAGACTTAATTCTGCGCTGTCTAGCTCGATACGGAGAATTATGTCATTGGGAAATGTGCCCAAAGGCCTCAACTCTCACAAAAATGTGGTGAGGAGCCTTTGGGCCTAAATTTGTAGAGCTATTTCCTTACCAGATAATGTGAAAAGCACTCCAAATTAAAACCGTAGCCATGGCAGCATTCATTATGTGAAAATGTTTCGCGAACTGCTTCTGAAGAAGTTTTCCTGCTAAACCCCAGGTAATACAGCCAGCCATGCCGATCAATGTATTGAAGATTGCACTGATGCCTAATAGTAATTTTGAATCTGAGTTAGGAAGAATGTAGCCACTGTAAATAGTAATAGCATAAAGAATAATTTTAACATTTATAAATTGAAGTAAAAAGCTTGTCCAAAAGTCACCTTTCCTATCTAGCGTTTCTTCAGTCGGTTTACTCATTAAAATATGAATCGCAAGCCACACTATGTATGCCGCTCCGATATATTTCAGAAGCTCCGTCATTTTCGGGAGCACCCGAGATAACTCCATACATCCAACTGCAGAAATTATCATTACAATAAAAAAACCTGCTGCAACCCCTAGAATGGTTTCTTTTCCTTTACGCATACCGTTTCGGCTGAACGCATTCAGTACCAAAATATTATTTGGCCCGGGCGTAAACGCAGTTATAAAAGCATAAGGTAAATAGGCTAAAATGTAATTCATCTATCGTTGTCATCTCCTTTCTTTTATTATATAATAATTGCATTGATTAATTAAATCAAATTGATATTATCGATATTAAAATTCAATATTATTGAACTATAAGGAGTCAGTATGGATATTAAATATCTGCAAACCTTTAAAATGATTATTAAAGAGGGTAACTTTACAAAAGCTGCCGCTAAGTTGAATTATACACAATCAACGATTACATTTCAGATGAAACAGTTGGAACAGGAATTATCTATTCAGATATTTGAAAAAATCGGTAGAAATATGAATCTTACAAAAGCAGGAAAAGAATTAATTCCATATGTGGATGAAGTTCTGGCCTCTCTAGAACGTCTGTCTTGTTTAGGTGAAAGCTTAGATCAACTAAAAGGTGAATTACATGTTGATGTGGCAGAGACTATACTGTGTTATAAAATGGCTCCTGTTCTTAAGGAGTTTCACCGACTGGCACCTAAGGCTAAATTATTTCTACGTTCAACAAACTGCTATGAGATTGTTGAGAAGTTGCGAACCGGTAGGACTGATTTAGGTATTTTTTACCTAAACGCATGTAATTCAGAAGAATTCATCCAATCCTATAAAATTGGTGAATGCACAATGGATCTTGTAGCGTCACCAAAAACAAAAGAAAATTACCCCGATTTCATAATGCCCAATCAGAATCTGGATCTGCCGTTTATCATTAATGAGCCGGATTGTATTTTTCGTCAGATTTTTGAAGACTATCTGAGTTCTCGAAATATCACCTTGGATCATACTATTGAATTGTGGAGCATCCCTACAATTAAAAACCTTGTAAAAAGTGATTTAGGCATATCTTATCTTCCCTCATTTACGGTTAGAGAAGATATTGAAAACGGTGAATTATGTAAAATTGAGACGTCAATTGACAATCAGAAATTAATTGCCGTTTGCGCCCATCACAAAAATAAATGGGTGAGCCCTCTGTTGAAACTTTTTATTCAGCTAGCTACCAGCTAAAATTCTACTTATCTATAAAAAGAAGAGGTATCTATCCTACATCTTCTAAATTCTTACTCCATATTGACTATTCATTAAAAGTAGGTAAAATATTATATAACAGTATAGTATTAATTCACTCGGCAAACTTATTGAAAAATAAGGACGCAAAACTATGGGTCTAAATACGTTGGTATATGACTGCCAGGTTGCTAAAAAAGTTGCAACCCGGCAGTTTTTTGTTTTCCTTATTTTGTAGAAATAGTAGTTGCAGAAAGGAGAGTTGATTTTCAAAAAGTATGAAAAAACATATTGCCTATCTAAATATAAATAAGCAATTCTAATCTATAATATAGGAACTAAAATCTAAAGGTTAACTGAACAGTAAGTAATATTTAATTTAGCATGAACTTTTATGGAGGGGTGACAATGAAATTATATTTAAAACTATTTACTATTACTTTACTTCTGGGCATTTTTATTTCAGGTTGCACTAATTCAAAGAACTCATTAAATGATTCATCCCAAAGACCAATCATTGGCATGGTGGTAGGAACATTCGATGACACCTGGAGGTCTTGTGTCCGCAATGAGGTCTATAAAGACGCTGAAGGCAAAGCCCAGGTTGATATTTGGAGTGGGGATGATTCCCAGCAGACAGAAAACCAAAAGATTGATTCACTAATTAGAAAAAAGGTTAAAGCTTTAGTAATTAATTTAGTCGAACCAGCTGAGGCTGGCATTATTATTGAGAAGGCTAAAAAGGCTAACATCCCCGTTATCTTTTTTAATGTCCAACCTAGCTCTGAAGATTTGCAGAAGTGGGATAAAGCCTACTATGTAGGTGCTAAAGCTGAACAATCTGGTTCTATGCAAGGACAAATATTAGTTAAATACTTTAAGAGCCATCCTCCTAAAGATGGGGTTATTGACTATGTAATGTTAAAAGGCCCAGCCGAACATCAAGATGCAAGACTAAGAACTCAATATTCCATTAAAGGTATAGATGATGCTGGCCTAAAAGCAAGTAAACTTGCTGATGATATTGCCCAATGGGATCGTACTAAGGGTCAAGAAAAAATGGCAGGTTTCCTAGCATCCCAAGGTGATAGAATTGACTGTGTAATTGCTAATAATGATAATATGGCCCTTGGGGCTATTGATGCTCTAAAAACTAAAGGCTATTTTCAAAACGGTAAATATATGCTAGTTGTAGGTGTTGATGCCACTAACCCTGCCCTTAAGGCCCTAAAAGATGGTAGCCTTTTAGGTACTGTCTTAAATGACTATACTAATCAAGGAAAAGCAATTTTTAATCTTGCTTATGCCTTAGCCCAAGGAAAAAATATAGACCAAAGTAATGTAGGCTACCCTATTACCGATGGTAAGTATATTTGGATTGACTACAAAATAATTACTAAGGAGAATATCAATGATGCTAAGTAATCGGAATAAGATCTTCAGTTTATTTAAGGATGCTAAAGTTCGGGTTAAGCTCTTAATAGGATTTGGCATAATCTTAGCTATGATGCTTTTTAATACAGTTACTAACTTCTATAATCTAGTTATTATGGAAAGCTCCACAGAAATAGTTACCCAAGATATTGTTCCATTAAGCCGGCTAATTGAAGAAATTGGTACTGAATTAGCGAATGAAGAAGCTGATGTCCGAGGTTATATTGCTAGTGGCGGCGATACCAGATTTCTAGAGTCATATAACTCAAGTAATAAAAATATTGACCTTATATTTAAAGAAATGTCTAAATACTATTCTAAGTACCCGGCTTTAGCCAGTATTGTAGAGAACGAAGTAACTCCTAATATTATAGTAATACGTAAGAATTTTGATAGCCAAATAAATCTTGTTAAAGCAGGAGAAGTAATGGTAGCCCAAGATCGATTGGCAGATGGCAAAATCTTCATGGATGTGTATAGACACGTACATAATAAAATGCGGGATCAAATAAAGCAAATAAGTATAGAAGAACAAAATAACAGTGTTACAGCGGGGTTGCATGCTAAATGGAACATGGCAATTGTCTTATTAATTAGCATAATTGTAAGTATTATTATTACCTTGGTTCTTTCTCGGGTAATCGCTGATCGTCTCTATAACTGTGTTGACCGTTTAGAAAAGATTGCAGAGGGCAATTTAGCCATTGAACCATTAGATTTTGAAGACAAAGATGAAATCGGAAAATTGGGTATTGCCATTAATAGAATGCTGGAGAGCCTTAGAGATATTGTTTATGCTGTTTCAGAAAATAGTAGGCAGGTGGCTGCATCATCCGAGGAACTCTCCGCTAGTGCAGAAGAATCAGCCCAAGCCGCTAACCAAGTAGCTATGAATATAACTGAAGTATCTCAAGGAGTAGAAAATCAAGCCAAAACCTCTGAAGAAATCTCTATTGTTATTGAACAAGTTACTAATGAAGTACGGGAAACAGCAACTACAATTAGTAGCATATCTAATTTATCTACTCAAACATCTCAAGCAGCAAAAGCTGGTAGCTATGCTGTAGAAAAAGCAGTGGACCAAATGGCAGCAATTAAACAATCTACCAAGTCTGTAGGTGATGCTGTTGCAAAACTTAATAACAACTCCATAGAGATTGGACAGATTGTAAATACTATCTCCAATATCGCAGATCAAACTAACCTATTAGCCCTAAATGCAGCAATAGAGGCTGCACGAGCAGGCGAACAGGGAAGAGGTTTTTCCGTTGTAGCAGAGGAAGTCCGCCTGTTAGCTGAACAATCCCAATTGGCTACTAAGGAGATTACTAAACTTATTAGCCAAATACAAGATGACACCAAGACCGCAGTTTTGGCCATGGATAAGGGGAAAAAAGAAACAGAGAAAGGTATAGAAGTAGTAAGCACTGCCGGCCAGGCCTTTGGGGAAATAAAGCAAAAAATAGATGAGGTTTCTTCTCAAATAATTGGAACTTCTGCAACCTTACAGCAACTAGATGCTAGTAGTCAACAGATTGTTGCCTCAATAAGAGAAATAGATAGAATTAGCAAGGAAGCAGCAATGTTGGCACAGAAGGTATCTGCTACTACACAAGAACAATCAGCTTCTACAGAGGAGATTGCTAGCTCTAGTGATAATCTAGCCAGGATGGCTCAGGAACTCCAAAATACTATAGGTAGATTTAGGGTATAGGTACAAAGAAGGAAAAGGGATGTCACACGAACGGGAATTTCTATCGTCGGCGACACCCCTTTTTGTTATGTAAGCGTCCAATAAGAAGGTGGCTATAATTAGAATTTTGCATATGAAATAATGGCTCTAAATCAGACATTGAGAGTTTTTCAAGTTGATTGAAAAACTTCAAAAAAGGAGATTAGTTCATTTTTCAGGGCCCACCTAAAGTCCAGTTTGAGCAATGCCCTGAATTTCTGGAAGATTATCTTACTTGTGAATATTCCGCTATATGTTACACCATCTGTCCGGTCACAGGAAGCCGCAAGAAATACAATCTTAATTCTGCTACCAGCAGATTACCTGATTGGATTAAAATTGTCAAGGGTGCAAGCACTGCTATCGCAGTAAGCCCTTGACAATTTTAACAGTAGCTAAGCAGAATTAAGATGGTTTCCGTCTAACGGAAGACCGGTTCCCATTTCGCCGGAATTAAGGTTTCTTACAACAAGAATATCCAACAACCCCAATAAGAAAATTGATAGAAGAAGTGTAAAACCTAACATATAATAGCCAAGACTTACCATGTTTACAGATTTCTTGAATTTAGGATCCTAAAGAAAGTAATCTTCCAGAAATTCAGGATGCTGTTTAAATTGGACTTCAGTTAGGTCCTGGAAGATAAACTAATCTCCTTTGAATTTTTTATAGTTGATTGAAAAACTCTTAATATCTTGATTTAGAGCCATTATGTCATATACAAAACAGTGATTCCAGCCACTTTCTTTTTAGATGCTTACTTCCTACCTGATTAACTTCTTAACCTTCTGAATTCTTAAATTTTTAAGTTCCTAACTTTATAAATTCTTAGATTCTCAACTTCTTAATAACTTTTAATTTTGACATGGGATTTCTCGCTTTAAGCAAGAAAAGTAGTTCACTCTCCTAATGAGCCAATTAAAGGTATTATGAAATTTATAGAGAATGGTTGATAGAGAGGAATAAAATACTGACTTCCCGCAATATCTTGCTTATAGGCAACTGGAAGATTTCCTTGTTCTTGCCTATTATAAGCAAAATATTGAGGGGGTAACTATATAGTGTATAGAGTATCTAAAGAAGTGTACATAAGGGCAATTATTGAATCCATTATTATCATTGTAGCAGTGATGGCATTGATTCTTGGGTTCCTTTATTATGAGTTTGATTTTACCTTGTGGTAGAAAGAAGAGAAGCAGGAAGTGTATTCAGCCGCACTTCCTACTCTATTTCCCTAAAGGAAGAAGGTCGATTGTAACAGTTTCTGTAACACAGGGAAGGGAACTATAATAATATTTTCACTTCATGCAAAGTGCTTGTGAGAAAATTTTCTTTCCTTGAATGGATCTCATAGGCAGACCAAAATATAAAAGGAAGATTTATCTTAGAAAGCTGATTTTCGTATCTTAATAAGTAGGAATATTATAAAGAGTCAATTACAACAAGAAAGTATTTCCTGATATTTTTTCTAAATAACTGGAATACATTGAAGTAAGCAAAATCATCTCCGATTTGTGCTTTCTTTAATCGTTTTTCATTTCCTCCCATGGAGGGTATAGATTTTTCTATACCCTCTGATTGGTTTTAATGGTATTTTTGTTTTTTGATTGGGT
>Ga0079098_1032248_pt1 | contig 11098 bp, 10 predicted proteins | sample ADurb_H2B_01_Slu_FD_74559 | JGI IMG/M metagenome (GOLD analysis project Ga0079098, IMG submission 74559) | Active sludge microbial communities from Illinois, USA, of municipal wastewater-treating anaerobic digesters - ADurb_H2B_01_SludgeMetaT... | ecosystem: Engineered > Bioreactor > Anaerobic >...
AGAAAAGCACAAAATGGTGGTGGCATGAAGCAATCAAGAGAAATGCATACAGTTGTTTGTGCCGAATGTGGAGTGGAAACTCAAGTTCCTTTCAAGCCAACTAATAGCAGACCAGTTTATTGTAGAGATTGTTTCCAAAATAAAAGATAGTTTGGGCAGATAACGCTCCTAGGTTTAACCTTGGAGCTTTTTGTTTGTCTAAATTGAATATAATAATAGTAGTATATTCTAGCTTAAGTAGTATAATATAGTCTAAGCAGCTTGTTAAGGAGGGATTACCATTAACTTTCAACCGATTACTTTAGAAGACAAAAATTTGATTAATAGTTTCTTTCAACAACGAAGATATGAAAATTGTGAATGTGCCTTTGCTAATTTGCTTATGTGGCAGCAATGCTATTCTACAGAAAGAACAGTGGAAGACAACTTTTTGTGTATCAAAGGGTCATATGATGGGACTACTTTTGTTTTACCACCTTTTGGAATAGAGATAGACAACTTAGGGAAAATATTAGATAAGCTAATAGACTATTTTCAGCAAAATAATTTACCCTTTATAATGAAGCAAATACCAGCAAGTTTTATTGAGCTAGTGGAAAAGGTTAAACCTAATACTTTTCAGTATCAAGGGGATAGAGATGCTTATGACTACGTCTATAATGCTGTGGACTTGGCTAAGCTGGAAGGCCGTAAGTATCATCGAAAAAGAAACCACCTAAACAATTTTAAGAAAGAGTTTCCTGACTACCAGTACTGTGAATTAACCTCGGATTTAATTCCGGACTGCAAACGACTAGCCATTGAATGGTGTGAAAAGAGAAACTGTGACGATGATCCTAGTCTGGAATGTGAAAAATGTGCTGTTCTAACAGGTTTAAATAATTTTGCTTATTTAGAGCTTAAGGGTGGAGTAATTCTTCTTAATGGTAAAGTAGAGGCTTTTACTTTCGGGGAACCTCTTAATGACAATACAGCAGTAATCCATGTTGAAAAAGCTAATCCTGATATCAAAGGTCTTTATGCAGCTATCAATCAGGAATTTTGTCAGCATCAATGGCAAGAAATGGAGTATATTAACCGGGAAGAAGATCTTGGTTTAGCAGGCTTACGAAAGGCTAAAGAATCTTATTATCCGGTAAAGATGGTGGAAAAATTTATTGCTACATTAAAATAGGAGTGTAAGATGGAATTTAGAATAGTGGATGAGCAGGATAAAGATGAGGTAAAATGGTTATGGGGCTATTGCTTTGAGGACTATGAGCCTTTTTATAGTTGGTATTTTTCTCATTATTATAAAACTGAAAATACTTTAGGAGGCTATAAGAAAGGGAAGCTAGTATCTTCTTTACAGCTTATTCCTTATCAAATTTATCTTCGTGGAAAAATACTAGAGACTTCTTATATAGTGGGTTTAGCAACTTATCCAGAAGCTCGCCGTAAGAATAGTGTTAACTTTCTGTTGCAGGCGGCTCTAAGGGAAATGAAGCAAAGAGGGCATTGCCTTAGCCTGCTAATGCCCTTTAAGGCAGGTTTTTATTATCCTTACCAGTGGGAATTATGTTATCACCATTATAAATATTTGGTACCCCTTCAGGACTTACGGGGTGTTGCAGATGACTTTGGGAATTTTATATTAGTTAGGGATAAAGAAGATATAGCTGCTCTAGAAGAAGTGTATAAAAAATTTGTTCAAGATAAACATGGTTATACAGTTCGGACAGAGGTCACTTGGCAGCATATTTTAGAAGAACACTGGGGTGGAAAAGGCTTTATTTATCTTTTAGAAAAGGATGGTCAACCAGAAGGTTATATTATGTATTTTTTAAGGGATAAAAAAATTATAGTTAGAGAGATGGCCTATAGTGGTTTTTTAGCTCAAAAAGCCCTATTCCAATTTCTTTATAACCATCGCTCACAGGCTAAAATGTTGGAATGGAATGCTCCATTAGATGATTTAACCTATTGCCTTTTACCAGACCCGCAAAAGGAGATAAGGATAATTCCTTTTATGGCTGGGCGAATAGTTGATGTATGTCAGCTCCTAACCAGTATTGAATATCCTAAAAATATCCGTAAAAAACTAAATCTTAGAGTTAAGGATCCTTTAGCTCCTTGGAATAACGGGGTCTTTTCCCTACAAGTAGAAGGTGGTAGTGGGAAAGTAAAAATTTTAGAGGAAAAAAATAAAAGTGACATTAATTGCTCAATAGGGGCTCTCTCGCAATTGGTTTTTGGCAGACTAAAAGCTAAAGACCTTACTCTAATGAACAACCTAGGGGTAGAGAAAGAGGGCGCCTTAGATACTTTAGAGAGAATATTTCCCCAATGTAATAATTATATTAATGAGTACTTCTAATAAAAAAGCAGTTGCTAAGCAGCTGCTTTTTAGTTAAAGCTTTAGTTTTGCTAGTGGAAAAAGGCCAACTAAGCAAATTGGGGTAAGCTCCTAAAATAAAAAAACTAGAAGCTTACCCAACTGCTCTCATTCTAGGGTTCTAAGAACGTAATAATCCTGTTCTTAGCATGACAGGCAGGACATTGGGTAATTACCTCTAGTTCAATGGCTCTATTTTTTCCTAAATCAGTTGGAATAGAGCTTCTAGCGATTACATCTAATACAGCATCATTTGCTTCAGCTGCTAAAGAAGAGTCAACAGGTGGATTAGTGAAATTAGCCTTCCAGTTGAAGTCTTTGTGGCAGAAATAACATTTATGAACTCCTGTCTTTTCCATCAGAATCCCCCCTCCGCTTTTAATTTATATATTATTTTTATTTTTTAAGAAATCCTTTTTAAATAAAAAATATTTTTTTGAAAATTAAATTACTTGCTAAAAACTAAATTTTGCGATAATTTATTATATGTAGAGGAGGAGAGGGGGTAAAGTTATGCCAGTAAAAAAGTGGAATGAATTTCTTCTTCCCTATGAGCAAGCGGTAGAAGAATTGAAGGTTAAGTTTAAAAGTTTGAGGAATGGCTTACGTAAAGTAGGAGAGTACTCACCCATTGAATTTACTACCGGGAGAGTAAAAAAAGTATCTAGCATTTTAGAGAAAGCTAAAAAATTGGGCATTAGCATAGAAGAAATAGAAGAAAAGATAGAGGATATAGCTGGAATTAGGATTATCTGCCAACTAGTCGATGATATTTATAGGGTTGTACAGATGGTTAAGCAAAGAGATGGCAGGGATTTAAAAATAGTATATGAGAAAGACTATGTGAAAAATAGAAAAGAAAGTGGTTATAGAAGCTATCATATAATTATTCAATATCCAGTACAGATGGCCCAAGGGGAGAAGAAAATTTTAGCTGAAATACAGATTCGTACTTTAGCTATGAATTTCTGGGCTACAGTAGAGCATTCCCTTAATTATAAGTATAAACATAATATTCCTAGAGATATTGAAGAAAGAATCAAAAAGGCGGCAGAAGCGGCCTTCCGCTTAGACCAGGAGATGTCAGAAATCAGAAGTGAGATTATGGAGGCACAACAAGCTTTTGAAATTAAATCTAATTTGGTTTCTGATATTTTGCATGGAATTACTACTCTGCAGCTTTCCGGAAAAACTAAAGAAGTTTTTGAGTATCAGGAAAGATTTAACGAACTGTTAGAAAAAGGGGATAACCTGGAGTTCAGACAGCTAGACGCGGATATTAACTCCACCATAGCCAAATATGAATTAACACCTAGAATTTATCGATAAGAAAGCCGGGAGATGAGCAGTAAAAATGTCCAATCGCTACAATGTCTATTCTCAGTATTTGAAAAAACGCTATGGAGAAAAGGTTTATAAGCTACCAGTGAATTTGCCTTTAACCTGTCCTAATAGGGATGGTACGGTGGGAATCGGCGGCTGTGCCTTCTGCGGCGAAGAGGGGGCCGGTTTTGAAGATTTATCTAATTCTCTTACGGTTGGGGAACAACTGAAAATAAATATGGAATATATTCGTAAAAAATATAAGGCGCAAAAGTTTATCGCTTACTTTCAAAACTTTACTAATACTTATTTACCGTTAGCTGCCTTTGCTAAATATTTGGAGGAGGTAAACTATCCTGATATTGTAGAGGCAGCTATCTCTACTCGGCCTGATTGTATCAATGACTCTTATTTAGAATTGCTACAGAATTTTAGAGAGAAGACCGGAATACAGGTAACCATAGAATTAGGCTTACAAACGGTTAATTATCATACTCTAGAAAAAATTAACCGGGGTCATACCTTAGCAGAGTTTATTGATAGTGTAATGCGCATTAAAAAAATGGGTTTAGAAGTATGTACCCATTTAATTCTCAATTTACCTTGGGATAAAATGGAGGATGTTCAGGAGAATGCCAAAGTTCTTTCTGCCCTAGGCATAGAACAGGTAAAGCTCCATTCTCTTTATATTGTGAAAAATACAGCTTTAGCCAAATTATATCAGACAGGAGAAATTGAACTTCTTTCTAAAGAGGAATATATAGAAAGGGTTATAACTTTTCTAGAATATCTAGATCCCCAAATTGTTGTCCAAAGACTAATTGGGCGGGCTCCAGAGGAAAATACTCTTTTTGTCAACTGGAATACCAGTTGGTGGAAGATTAGAGATACCATTGAGGAATTATTAGAAAAGCGGGATACTTTCCAGGGGAAAAAATTTAATTACCTTAATGGTAAGGCTTTAACCAAATTTTTTTAATTCTTTAAAAGGAAAGAGCAGAGTTAAAGAGAAGTAATTTAGTTATATACCATTGGAGGAGGTGAATCCGGGTTACCGGATAGAATGAAAGGAACAATTGTATCAGCCTGGTTGAGGACTAGTCGTAAACTCTATGGTAATGAATTAGTTGACCAAGCCATGGAAAATGTAGGATGGACAAAGGAAAGAATGTTTTTGCCTAGTGAGGATATTCAAGATAATTATCACAAAGCATATTTTGAATTTCTCAGTAAGGAATTACATAAATCTGTTGATGAAGTACTTTATGAAATAGGTTTAGATAATGTACAGACTTTTTCCCAGGCCTTTCCAGCCTTCTTCCAACAAGAGAATCTTTACTCTTTTCTAAAGTCACTATTCGATATTCATGTTGTAATGACCAAAAGACTTCCAGGGGCTAACCCGCCATTAGTGGAGTTAGAACCAATATCTAATAAGGAGGCTATCCTTACTTATAAGTCTTCCCGAGGAATGTTTGGTTATTTTCGAGGCATGTTGGTGGGAGCAGCTAACTATTTTAAAGAGGAAATAAAAATTGAAGAATTAGAAAAGACTACGGATGGCATTAAGGTAAAGATAACTTTTTCCCAAAAAGTTTATTATGTAAAGAAATATTCTCTAAATAGGTTTTTATCTTTAGGTTTTATTAGAAATATAAATCTTAAAACCGGTATATTAACCTTTATTTTTACCTTAGTTCCAGCGATATTTTTTTCCTTCTTGCCTAATAGTCTAGGAAACATTTCCATGGCTCTATGCGGTGGAGTAGCGGCAGCATTAGCTTCTTTGTTGGTTATGCGTCCCTTAGAGAGTATACAGACCGCCTTAGACGATTTAAACAAGCATGAATTCTATTTAGACAGTAAGATTGTTACCTCCGATATTCTGGAAGACATTTACGGTAAAATAAAAAAACATATGCAAGAGGTAAAGAGGGATTTTGTTGGTTTTAAAGGTGTAGTTGATGAAATGAACAATTTAAGCAACGACTTTGGCTTATTGGCTAATAATATGAGTTATACTTCTAACGATATTTCTGCCGCTGTAGAGCATGTAGCCCAAGCTGCTACAAGTCAAGCTGCCGAAACAGAAGATTCCGTATTTATTCTTAATGATAATGTAGCTGCTTTAAAGAAGATTGTTCATAAGGAGAATGAAGGAAAAGAGCAGTTGGAGAAGGTGGTCAATGACATTCAGGCAAGTTTTAGCGAGATTAGAGACAGCGCTAAAAGATTACAGATGAGCTTGCAGAAGTTTGCTATTGTTAAGGACGGATCCTACGAATTACAAGAAAAAGCTAAAAACATTAATGAGATTATTGCCTCTGTGGCAGCCATTGCTGACCAAACTAAATTGTTAGCCCTTAATGCTAATATTGAGGCAGCTCGGGCGGGAGAAGAAGGTCGGGGGTTTGCTGTAGTAGCTGAGGAAGTTCGTAAGCTCTCTGAAGAATCTAAGACCTATTCTGACTCCATTAGCAGTGACTTAAAAGTATTAGTTAAGGTAATTACTGACCTAGTAGCACAGATTGACTCAGAATATCTATTGTTAGAAGAAGAAAGTGATAAATTAGAGAATGTAGTAGAAAAGAATGCTTTTGTTATTAATGGAATTCATTCAGTAACTGATACTATGATCGAAATGATTAATTCCTTAGATAAGGAAATGGAGCAAATCAATAAAGTTTTTGGTAAAATAGAGTCCCTGGCAGCTATTTCGGAAGAAAACTCAGCCGCTTCCCAGGAAATGAGTGCTTCTGTAGTTGAATATAATGTCAAGATAAAAGATATGATGGATAAGATTGGGGAGTTTAAGACAGTTGTGGGAAGTTTTAAGGAAGATCTAGTACGCTATAAAATCTAGTTAGAAAAGCCGAGGTTAATATTAGCCTCGGCTTTTCTATAGTCTTAAAGTTTAAAATATATTGGTTAGACTAACGGCTTCTTTTTCCGGGATATGTTTTATCCAATGTTCTAAAGCGGAAATTTCTCCTAAACTAAGAACCTTATTATTACTTTTTATATAGCTTTCTAGTCGCCCGATGGTAAGTTCAATATTATCAACTTCCCGATGATTAATAAGTAGGGTCCAAATTTCTTCTTTTTTCTGCCAGTTATAGTGGATATCCTTTAGCTCCATTTCTGCTTTTTTCCAATGAGATTCGACTATGGCTTTCTCTAATTCCTTGGTTTCCTCCAGCATTATGCTGGTAGACTTATCTAAATAATAGTAGCAGGAAATCCCTAAACCCAGCATGAAGATAGTAATCAAAAAACAGATTAAGAGTACCCTCATGGTTTCATTTCCTCCTGCATAGTTTCTTTTCTTTTCCTAGCAGCTTCCCTACCTTGCAGATAAAGATTGCCTTGAGTATCTAAACTAGCCAGTAGAATATCTTGAATACTGTTAAAGCCAAACTTTCTTATTTCATCTTTCAGCCATTCTATCTCTAAATTAGTTTGTGCTAGTCTTTCCTTTTGCACTATTCCATCTACAATTAGGATTTGGGGTAAACCTTCATACTTAGTATCTATTTTCAAATCTTCAGGGATTACCGGGCGTTTTTGTGATTTGGGGATGACGCTAAGTTTACCACTAGTTTCTAAAATAGCAAACTCTACATCGCTTATGTTAGCATAACCTTTTATCCGTAGCTGTTCTAAAACCTCATGAATATTATAGCGCAGTCGATACAACTCATCTTCCACTAAATTCCCATCTTTTATAATAACAGAGGGACCTCCACAGATTAATTTGCGAGCATAATTACTTTTCAGACATATATAGGATAATAGCAATTGGATTACTAAAAGAGCTAAAATAGGAATAATCCCATTAATGAGAGGAATATCATTATCAGCCATAGGGATAGTAGCCAATTCCGCAATAACTACAGTGATAACTAGTTCAAAGGGTTCTAATTCGCCAATTTGTCTTTTTCCCATAGCTCTCATAACGATGAAGATGAGAATAAAGAGAATAAGAGTTCTCACAAGATTGACTAGCATTAAATAAACTCCTTTCTTTTACCTCTTAAGATTATTACCAAAATCAGAACTTTTTATCTAGCCTTTTGTAAACTAGCAGTTCAGTGTATAATAGAGGAATAAAGCAGCCAAAAAAGGATAAAACTGCCGATAGGTTACAAAGAAGGGAGCAAAAGATTTGTTAAAGGTAATTTTAAAAAAAGGTGAAGATAAAAGAATCATTAAGGGTCATAGCTGGATTTATGATAATGAGATTGAAGGGGTAGAAGGGGAAGTAGTTCCCGGCGCTATTGCGGATGTTTATAATTTTAAAGGTAGTTTTATCGGGAGGGGTTATATTAATCCTAAATCTAAAATAAGAATAAGAGTACTTACAACTAAGCAGGAGGAAATTAACCGAGAATTCTTCTATCAAAGAATTAAAACTGCTTGGGAGTATCGGAAAAAGGTAGTAGATACTAATTGCTGCCGGGTGATTTTTGGAGAGGCGGATTTTTTACCAGCTTTAATTGTGGACAAATTTGGTGATTATTTGGTCTTACAAACCTTGGCTCTTGGTATTGATCAATATAAAGATCTAATTATTGAAATTTTAGAGGAAATTATCCAACCTAAGGGTATTTATGAACGTAATGATGTACCCATTAGAGAATTAGAAGGACTAGAACAAAGAAAGGGCTTTCTAAAAGGTAATTTCCCTACTACTATTCAGGTTAATGAAAATGGAATAAAACTTTGGGTGGATATTGAAAACGGTCAAAAAACCGGCTATTTTTTAGATCAAAAGGAAAATAGAGCAGCTATCCAATCTATTGTTAAAGATGGCCGGGTTTTAGACTGTTTCAGTCATACTGGTTCTTTTACTCTCCATGCTGTTCAGTTTGGAGCTAAGGAAGTAACTGCCTTGGATATTTCTGAGCATGCCATTGACTATGTCAAAAAGAATGTAGAATTAAATGGATTTCAGGATAGAGTAAAATATAGGGTAGGTAATGCTTTTGATGTTTTAAGAGAATACCAGCAAGAAAAGGAAGAATTTGATGTGGTTATTCTGGACCCTCCGGCTTTTGCTAAATCTAAAAGTGCTGTTAAAGGGGCAATCAGGGGGTATAAGGATATTAATTTACGAGGAATGAAAATTCTTAAAGAAGGCGGATTCTTAGTGACTTGCTCTTGCTCCCATTACATGTACCCTGATTTGTTCTTAGAAACTATCAAAGCAGCAGCCTTTGATGCTAGGAAAACTTTACGTCAAGTGGAGTTTAGAACTCAATCCAAAGACCATCCTATTCTACTTAATTCTGATGAATCATTGTATTTGAAATTTGGCATTTTTCAGGTTCTTAACCGCTAATATTCTTTAGTTGTTCTATGGTGGGAGGTGAGATGTTGGCTGATGGTAACCTTGCTTATGCCTTGGAAGACCGTCTTTCTTGGAAGATAAGCTTTTTATCTGCCTTACAATGGATGATTTTTATTATTTCCGGCAACTTTGCTGTTCCGCTAATTATAGGTCATGTTTTTGGTCTACTTCCCAGTGAAATAGGGACTTTAACTCAGCGGACTATCTTTTTGACCGGTGTGGCATCTCTATTACAAGTTCTTTTTGGTCACCGTTTGCCCTTAATTGAAGGAGTAGCTGGAATGTGGTGGGGTGTTTTTGTTATTTTGGGCAGTACTGCAGTAGCCCTAGGGAGAAATCCCCGCTTTATTCTCAATGAGTTGGAATTGGGTCTGATTATTGCCGGAGCTGTTCTAATATTTCTAGGCTTAACTGGAGCTATAGACTGGTTACAAAAATTGTTTACTCCCTTAATAACCGGAACCTATCTTTTATTACTATCCTTACAACTTAGCGGACCTTTTCTTAGCGGTATGCTGGGCTTAGAGAATAATGGAGGAAGGATTGACTGGCGAATAGCTTGTCTGTCCCTGGTTTTAGTAGCTTTAGTTTTACTGTTATCCTTTAGAGGAAGAGGTTGGTGGCGGAGCCTAACTGCTCTAATCGGTATTATTATCGGCTGGTCTACTTTTGTTCTCTTAGGTTTGGGTGGTAAACCAGTAGGAATGAAAGATACTTTTATTTTCTTTAGTTTCCCTAGGTTCTTTAGTTGGGGACTACCTACCTGGGACAGCGGTATTGTTTTTACCTCTATTTTAACGGCTTTAATTTTGCTTTCTAACTTAGTGGCCAGCATCAATGCTATGGAAGGCGCTTTAGGTAAGTCCTTTTCTGGGCAGACCTACAAAAAAGGTAGCATTTTTAATGGTCTAGCTAATATCCTGGCTGGTCTGTGGTCTGGAATTGGAATGATACCTCTTTCCATTTCCGCAGGCTTTATTGGAATAACTGGGATGGCAGCCAGGACACCTTTTATTCTAGCTTGCTTAATGATAATGTTAGTAGGTTTACTGCCCCCCGTTGGTAACTTTTTTGCTGGACTTCCTTTATCAGTGGCTTATGCCGTTACTTTCATTTCTTTTACTCAAATGATTGGCTTTGGTATGAAGAGTTTAGCTTCGGTAGAATTAGACCAAAGATCCCTAACTGTTTTTGGTCTTAGTCTTATGACTGGAGTAGGTTTTATGTTCCTCCCTCCTAAGGTATTTACCCAAATGCCCTCTATATTGCAGTATATTTTGAGTAATGGACTATTACTAGGTGTAATTTTATCATTGATTTTAGAACATATAATTTTTCCTAAAAACAAAGTTTCCTAGCTTACTGATTTTGTTAAAGAGCCCAAAAGGCTCTTTTTCTTCTGTCTAAGCATAGTTTATATTAAGCTTATTTTAGATGGGGGGAAAGGATTTGAATGCTAAAAAGAATAGTATGGTAAAAAGCGTTTTGACTGGCTGCGAAATTCCTAGAACAGTTCTTAGCCCTACAATAGAAGAAATTAGATTTTGGTTGGAAATTATGAAAGAACATGCACTATTTATTAAATTAGGCCTGCCTTGCATGGAGAAGAAGTTGATGGCAGAGGCAGATGAGTTTATCAATATTTTTACTAATCTAGAACAAAAAGCGAGAACTATAACTAAGGCTGTGGATTTACAGAGTTTTATCCCAACAGTTTTAGATGCAGTAATAGATCTTAGAGAATATAAGCTAAAGCTGTTACATCTAGTTATTACTTGTAAAATTAAGGGTCATAACTTCCCACTCTTTTTAGATCATGTTTCTAGGGAAGCTGAATATTTTATTCGCCTTTTAGAAAAGGCTAAGGACCTTGACAACGATTCTATGAATAAGATTATAACCAGTATTAATGCCATAACTGGGGAAACTGTTTTTTGGCATAGAGTCATGGGTGATCATACTAAATTTATGCGTCAGTTATTGGATCCTTCGGAAAGAAACCTTATCCAATTAGCTGAAAACTTTAGCCAGCAATTTGATGACCTTTACCA